>Ga0182024_10001938_pt1 | contig 52182 bp, 46 predicted proteins | sample P32metaG_FD_120480 | JGI IMG/M metagenome (GOLD analysis project Ga0182024, IMG submission 120480) | Permafrost microbial communities from Stordalen Mire, Sweden - P3-2 metaG (Illumina Assembly) | ecosystem: Environmental > Terrestrial > Soil > Wetlands > Permafrost | place: Sweden: Stordalen... | reverse complement strand
TCCTCGTCGCGATAGCCAAAGAGGTAGAGCACCAAGCGGCCGACCGGATTGGCCGAATAGCGCGCGTAGCCGAGCAGATCGTCGATAGTATTGAAGCCGGCGAAATTCACATCCGAGCGAAAGGCGCGCAACAAATCTGCGAACGGCTCGCGCGGAATATCGAAACGCCGCGCCGTATCGGCGAGCGCGATAAATACCGGATGATGCGGCGCGCCCGCATAGGCGGCGTCGAGCTCGCGCTCCCATTCGTCGATCTTCGCGAGGCTCTTGTCCTCATCGGCGAAATCATCGGCGATGCGCGCATAGGCGTAAATCGCATGCATGTGCGGCCGCATCGCACGCGGCATCAGCCACGACGCAATGGTGAAGTTTTCGTAATGCGATCGCGCGAGACGTCCGCACCATGCGTAAGCCTCTGTGAGGCCGATCGCGTTGGACGTCCCACCGTCGATCACGTCGCCGCGTCCGATGACTGCACCTGCGGCGTCCATTATGCTGCCACACTCCCCGCTCCGATCAATTCGCGCGCTGCGGCGCGCGCCCACCCATCGACCTCGATCACATCCTCGAGGGTTCGCGCGGGGGTGTTGTGATGCCGCGACATAACGGTCTCCAGATGGCGCGGAATATCGATGAAGCGCGCCCGCCCAGCAAGAAAGCCCGCCACCAGCTCTTCGTTCGCCGCGTTGAGGCAAGCCGCCATCGTGCCGCCCACCCGCAACGCCTCGTAGGCAAGGCCCAGGCACGGAAAACGCCCCAAGTCGGGCTTCTCGAACGAGAGGTTCGCGCAATCGATCAATGATAACGGCGGCAGATGATCCAGTGGCAGCCGCTCCGGATAGGCGAGCGCGAACGCCGCAGGAATCGCCATATCGGGAATCGCCATCTCCGCGATCACAGAGCCGTCGACTAACTCGACCATCGAATGAATCACACTCTGCGGATGTATCACGACGTCGATTTTTTCCGGCGGCAAACCGAATAGCCAGTGCGCTTCGATTACTTCCAGCCCTTTGTTCATTAGTGTTGCCGAATCGATCGTGATCTTATTGCCCATCCGCCACGTCGGATGATTGAGCGCATCCTTGATCGTAATTTCACCGAAGCGCTCGGCTGGCCACTCGCGGAAGGGTCCGCCCGACGCCGTCAGCACAATTCTCCTGACGGTCTCACGCGGCCGTCCTTCGATACATTGGAAAACTGCGTTGTGCTCGCTGTCGACGGGAAGCAGGTGAACGCCGTGCTCGCGCACCGCACGTGTCACGATTTCGCCGGCGACGACCAGCACTTCCTTGTTGGCGAACGCGATATCCTTGCCAGCTTTGATCGCCGCGAGCGTCGGAGGCAGGCCCAGCGCGCCGACCAGCGCCGACACTACGAGTTTGGCTTCTGGATGAGTGGCGACTGCGATCGCGCCTTCGCCGCCGTGGAGAATCGTAATCCCCAGCGGCCCAATCCGTTGGGCCAAATCGCGTACCAGAGCGGGCGTTTCGACTGAGACGAGCTGCGGGCGGAAGCGCCGAATCTGATCGGCCAACAAATCGAGATTGCGTCCCGCTGCCATCGCGACCACGTGAAAGCGATCTGGAAAGCGCGAAACCACGTCGAGCGTGGTGACGCCAACCGAACCGGTGGAACCGATAATCGAGATCGCCTTCATTGCGCAGTCCGAGACCTCAATGCGACGCCCGCTCGGCCCTCCGGCGACGAAATCGTCCGAGCGCCATCAACGGGAAGTAATGAGCGTACATGTAATAGCGCAGATAAAAATGATTGGGAAAGCCGGTGCCCGTGAACTCGGTATCCTCCCAGCGACCGTCGCTGTTCTGCCGTTCGAGCAGCCACGCTACCCCGCGCATCGCGCTGTCGCTGATTTCGTCCTCGCTCGCGATAAGCCCGATCAACGCCCACGCGGTCTGCGACGGAGTGCTCGCGCCTTTGCCTTTGAGCGACGGATTGCTGTCAGCAAGACAGGTCTCGCCCCATCCGCCGTCCGGATTCTGCACCGACTTGAGCCACGTGGCGGCGCGCGCGATCCATGGCTCGCTCATATCGACCCCGATCGCACGCAGGCCCGACAACGCCGAGAATGTGCCATAGATATAACTGACGCCCCATCGACCCCACCACGACCCGTCCGCCTTCTGATCGCGCTTGAGCCACGTGATCGCCCGGCCCGCTACCGGGTGATCGGCACGATAGCCCACTGCGGCCATCATTTCGAGTACGCGGCCGGTCAGGTCGGCACAGGTCGGATCGGTCGCGGCCTCGACATCGGCAAATGGTGCGTGGTTGAGCCAATGGGAATCGTTGTCGGCGTCGAAGGCGGCAAATCCGCCGTCATTCGATTGCATCCCCATTACCCAGTTGGCGCCGAGTTTGATTGCGCGATCCCGCGCCTCGGCATCGTCGTGCGCGGTCTTGGCCAGCACCATTAGGATAACCGCAGAATCATCGACGTCGGGAAACCAATCATTATGGAATTGAAATGCCCATCCAGCGGGTTCGAGGCCGGGGCGCTTGATCGACCAGTCGCCAGGCTTGAAAATCTGATGATCGATTAGCCACTTGGCGGCGCCGCGCAGGGCCGGATGGTCGCCCTTAAAGTCCGAATCGATTAGCGCCTTCGCGGCCAGCGCGGTATCCCAGTTGGGCGAGACACACGGCTGGTACAAGATCGAGTCGCCCTGATCCCAAATCAACTCGCGTGCACCCTCCAGCGCCTTCTCGATCACCGGATGATCGTTGCGATAGCCGAGCGCCTTCAGCGCCATCGGGCTGAGCAGATAGCACGGCTGAATTCCGCCAAACGATCCGTTGATATCCTGATGTTCGAGCAGCCAGTTCTCAGCGTGACGCAAGGCGCGGGCGCGGAGACCGCTCAGATGGTGCCGATCGTAGAAGCGCAGGGCCTTGTCGGCGCCGATCAACGCGTTACGCAGTGAAAACAGGCGCTTGCCGTGAGGCATCTTGAACGTGGTGAAATGGGGCGGCTGGATATAGAGCTCGAGCACGCCTTCGATCCAGTCGATAGGGCGGGCGGGACGCTTGGCCTGCAGCACCATGAGGGCGAACAGCGTGCCCCGCGCCCACGACGAGAGCTCGTACATATTGATCGGGAACGAGTTCGGTAGCAGCGTGATTTCGACCGGCATCGACGGCGTGGCGTCCCACGTCACCTGGTTCATCGCGGCCAGATAGAAACGCGCGAGCGTACCGGCATTGGAGATACCTCCGCGCGAGAGAATCCAGCGGCGCGCCTGCATCATCGGCTCGTCGCCGGCCCGCAGCCCGGTGAGCTTCAGCGCGAAATACGCTTCAATCGCGGTCGAGAGATGACCGTCGCCGCCGGGGAACAGACTCCAACTGCCGTCGCCGTTCTGCGTCTCGATGAGGAGTTTCTTGAGCTTCGCGTCAAGCGCCGGATCCGGCTCGATCTCCATAAAGCGATTGAAGATGATGTACTCCGCGTTCATCTCCGCATTCGCTTCGAGCGGAGCCAACCAGTAGCCCTCGGGATGTTGTTGCTGTAGCAGCGCACGCTGCGCCTCCGCGATGGTGTAGTCGACCTTGGCGGAAAATTCGTCGCGCGGCGGCACGACGCCAGCCGTCGCCTGCCCATCCGTCGTTATGTGAGGCACTTGATCCATATAAAAATATCCAAAATTTTGCTTATTCCCGAATCGCTATGGCGAACCCGGCCGGCTCGAAGCGTTATGGAATCACCGCGCACTTGAGCACCGCACCGCGCTCCAGCATGGCGAAGACCTCGCCGAGTTCGCTGAGCGATCTTCGCGCGTTTATAATCCGGCCCGCGCCGAGGCTACCCGCACCCAGCAAATCGTAAGCCCGGCGCACATCGCGCGGGCGGAAATGAAATGGCGCTATCAGCGTCAGGTTGTCGTAATGCATCCGGCGCGTGTCGACGCGAAGCGCGGTGTCCACCGGACATCCGCCGAAAAATACTACGCGGCCGCCGCGGCGCACCCGCGCAAACGCATTCTGCCAACCCGTCACCTGCCCGGTGCATTCGATGACGAGGTCGGGGCCGTAGCCGCCGTTGAGCTTGCCGACCGCCTCCGATGCATCCGATCGGTTAACGTCGATCACCGGATCTGCACCGAGGTCGCCCGCCCATTTGAGACGGCTTTCACCACTTCCGGCGATCGCGACGCCGTGCACGCCCGCGGCTTTAAGCGCCAGCATGTGCAGCAATCCGAATGGACCCGCGCCAATGATGAGCACGGTCTCATGCGGTTGCGGTCGCGCCATTTCATGCGCATGCACGACACACGCGAGTGGTTCCAGCAGGGCGGCCTCCTCGAACGGAAGCGTGGGCGGTTTTTTGAAGGTATTGCGCGCGACCACATGGGGCGGCAGCAGCAGATAGTCGGCATAGGCCCCCATCACCATCTGGTCCATCGCCTGCGGGCAGAGATTTTCCTGGCCGCGATCGCAATAGAAGCAGGTTCCGCAGGGCGCGGTCGGCGCCGCCATGATTGCGTCGCCCGGCTTGAATTGATCCACGCCCGCGCCCACCTCGGCGACAACGCCCGAGAACTCGTGACCGAACGGCGCGGGCAACTTCCACATCGGGTGCCCGCGGCGATAGGTCTTCAAGTCCGTGCCACAGCTTAAAGCGCATTTGATTTCGAGCAGGATGGCTCCCGGGCCGGGCCGCGGCGGCGAGAATTCACGCAACTCGAGGCGGCCCGGTTCGATCAATATCGCCTGCCGCGGATGAGCTCCGCGCGCGTCGGCCTCATGTCCATGAGGGTCGTGAGGATGCCGGTCAGCAGCGCCCATTGATTCCGGCGGCAGTACCGCAACGCGCTCGCTGGTCATAGCTTGCGCTCCACGGCGAACGCCGCGAGCATCCGCAGCGGTTCTGCGCGATGGTCGAAATGCGCGAGTGCGGCTTGCGCTTTGGCGACGAGCTCGTGCGCGAGCTGGCGCGAGCGATCGACGCCGATCAACGAGGGATAAGTCGCTTTGCCCCGCGCCTCATCTTTATTTGTCCGCTTGCCCATGGTCTCGGTCGACGATTCCACGTCGAGCAGGTCATCGATTACCTGAAACGCGAGACCCAGCGTCTGCGCATACTCCCGCAACGACTCTAATTGTGCCGGCGCCGCGCCACCCAGACGCGCGCCTCCGCAGACCGCGGCAACGAACAGCGCACCGGTCTTTTTACTGTGAAGATATTCCAGTTGATCGAGCTCGAGCGCGTGGCCTTCGCCGAGCAAATCGATCACCTGTCCGCCAACCATCCCGGCGGATCCCGCAGCCTCGGCCAGTTCGGCAACGGTCTCGAGCAACGCCTGCGAGGACTGCGGTGATCGCGCCGATCGCGCAAGCACCTTGAAGGCGTCGGTCAGCAGGCCGTCGCCGGCCAGCGTCGCGATCGCCTCGCCGAAAACCTTGTGATTGGTCGGACGGCCGCGGCGCAGATCGTCGTCATCCATACAGGGCAGATCGTCGTGGACCAGCGAATAGGTGTGGATCATTTCAATCGCGCACGCGAGGGCCGTCGCCGCCTCGAGCGTACCGCCGACCGCCTCACAGGCGGCCAATGCAAGTATCGGACGGAGCCGCTTGCCCCCAGCCATCAGACTGTAGCGCATTGCTTCGAATAGCCGGCCCGCAGGCCCGCTGGGTTCGGCAACGCATTCGGTCAGCGCCCGTTCGACGAACTCAGCCCGCTCACGCAGATAGCGGTTGAAGTCGATTCCGGACCGGCCGTTGGCCGATGACCGAGTGTCATGAGCGGCCGCAAACTGTCGAGAGACGGGCTTGGCTTCCTGCATTTTCTGACTTTTTCTCAATTGCGCCGCGCGCCGGCCTCAAATCCCGACTCGGGCATTGCTCATTCACCGGCGCCGCAAGGGCACGTGACCTACAATTCCCCGCGGCGCGCTTACGCACATACAGACTCACGAAATGTAGTGACGCACCATCCGCCACGAATCCTTCAGGTTCTTGCCGAAGTCCATCGCGACGGTCCCTTCGAATCCCGAATGGAGCTTGCAGTCACGGCATCGGATGTCCTGCTTGGTGCGGTAGTATTCCCAGTCGGTCGCGGCGTGAAGTTCCGCGAAGGTCTTGTAATGGCCGTTCGTAATCAGATAGCAGGGGCCCTTCCAGCCCTGCGGATTGCGCGTGACCGTGGTCCAGGGGCTGCACAACAGATCGCGCTCGCCTACCAGGTAGTCCAGGTAGATCGGCGTGTTGACAATCTTGTAGTCGTCGGCGAGCTTGCGCACGCGTTGAAACTTCTGCGGCATCTCCTCTTTTTTAAGGTAGAGGTCGTCGTTGTTCAGCACCTGGTAATGGTAACCGGGCGTCACTAACATGCCGTCTACGCCCATGTCACCGAGAAACCGCACCAACTCCTCAATTTCCTCCGCGCTGGTTTCGCGAAAGATGGTCGAGTTGGTCTGCACGCGATAACCGCGTTCCTTGAGCAGCTTGATCATCTTGACGACGGTATCGAAATGCCCCGCGCGATTAAGAATGCGATCGTTGGTTTCGCGCATCCCGTCGATATGCAGATTGAAGCTCAAGTAGCGGCTGGGTTCGACCTGCTTTATGAAGCGCTCAATCAGGATCGCATTGGTGCAGATCATGACGTGACGTTTCTGTTGCTCGATAAGGCCCTTGGTCAGCGCAGCGATATGCTTGTACATGAGCGGTTCGCCGCCGCAGATTGAGACGATCGGCGCATCGGCTTCGGTAGCCGAATCCAGCGCTTCTTCGAGCGGCATCTGGTCGCGAATCGTCTCCTTGTATTCGACGATGCGGCCGCAGCCGATGCAGGCCAGGTTGCAGGCATGCAACGGCTCCAACATCAACACGAGCGGGAAATACTTTTCCCCGGCGCGCTTCTTGCGGATCATGTACCGGCCAAGGTCTGTCATTTGTCTTAACGGCACGCGCATGTGTATCGTCCTCCCGCGATCCCGTCCGGTTAAAAAATTTTATGGCAACGGCGGTAGATCGCCCGAACCGTGTTGCGGCGCGTCGCCGAAGAGCCAATTGCGCAGCATCGCAATCGCACCCTTGAGATCGACGCCGTCGTCGCCGGTGAACAAAAACCCAATCAGCAGGCCGTTGAGCATCGAGAGCAGAAAGCTCGTGGCGGCCTGGGGTGGAAAATCGCTCTTGCACAGTTGCTTTTCCTGCGCGCGGCCAATCAGATCAACCAGCAGGCTTCGATAGCCCTCGTAGAGTCGTAGCACCTGGTTGGTGAGCCCATCTGAGAGCTTTTCATCATGCAGCAGTTGCGCGACAAAGAAGCGAATCGAACTCGCGTTCTCGCGCACGAACAACAGATACATCTCGATCAGCCTGAGCAGCTGAGATTTCTCATCGAGCGCGCCGGCCTCTTCGGCAAAATCGATGAAATAAGGCTCCAGCAGGCGATTGAGCACCGCCATAAAGAGCTCTTCCTTGGTCTTGAAATGCCAAAAAATGAGCGCTTTGCTGACGCTAGCCGCCCGCGCCACCTCGGACATCGACGTCTCGTGGAAGCCGCGCATCGCGAACAGACGCATCGCCGCCTTCAGGATTTCATCGCGCGAATCCTGAGCTCGCGTCTCGGGCGAACTTCGCGGATCAGCCGAGTTCATCTTGGTCGCTATCGAGCTCAAAGTTCCGCCGTCCACTACCTACCACGGTCTCAATCGCCGACTCAAAGATGCAATCCTGAACCCTCCACCCTGCCCAACCTTTCACTTTGCAACGAGCTCTCTGATTAAGCCCGCTAAAACGGCAGCGGGACGCTCGCAGTGAGTCCCTAACCAAGCGGTCAATAGGCATCATAACCGTGCCTCTCGGATAGTCAATAGGGGCCGGGCCGCTCGGTCAGTCGGACGATGCCTCATGTTCTGCGCATCACCAGAGAGCACTGACCGGAAACGAGGCGGCGGCCGCATCAGAAGGACGTATGGGAGGAACGGCGGTTTCTGCGCGGTGCGTCGAATTACCACCCTCAGTCGTGGTCGAGCAGTCACTGCGCAAACCCTCTTTATGTCTGCTAGCAGCTGAGCGGGTCTCGGTCGCCAATCAAGGTCGCGGCCTTTGCCAGTATGGCCCACTGCTCGCGCAGCAACCCGGTTCTCCAATACTTTCGATTGAGTTCCTCGTGCTCGATTATGCTCAAACCCTCAGGGCGCAAATCCTAGTCGAGCGGCACCTGCTTGGCCCGTTTCCAGAGCCGCCTTAGCGAGTGCACGATAGATTAAACGTGTGAGCTATGTTCAGACCTCTTGATTTTCGCGAGCCGCAGGAAATTCCGTACCGGCCGGGGTGGCTGAAGTCTGCTGCCGTGGAGGGTCCAGGAAACCTCCGCGACGAGGATATCGCCTTCAGGAGTAACGGCTATTCCATGCGGAGCGGTTAACTGGCCGGGGCCCTCGCCCTGTCCATTATCGCAGAGCCGGGCCTGCAATCTTCCGTCGAGCGAGTAGATGCTGACGCGCGGACCCATACCCGGGCGGTTCCATGCGTCCCAGAAATCGGCCAGCCCCAGCGTCCACCATACTGAGCTAAGCTCACCTATATAACACAACTGCTCAGAACTGCGCGTGTCTATACACATCCCACACGGCATTGCCATCCCGGCCCAGATGTGTTCCAGCTTGCCATTGGGGGTGAATACTTGCACACGATTGTTGTGGCGGTCGGCAACGTAGACGTATCCGTCGCGGTCGGTGGCGATGTTGTGCGGAAGATTAAACTGGCCCGGGTCAGTGCCCGCCTGTCCCCATGAATAGAGCAGACGGCCATCGGGCGCGTACTTATGCACCTTCGGGTTGAGGTAGCCGTCGGAGACGAAGAGGTCACCGGTATGCGGATTGATCGCGACGTGAGTGCATTGGTTGAACGGTGCGCCGCTCATCGCCTTGGCGGGTTTGCCACTAACGCCGATGGTCATCAGGACTTTCCCGTCGGCAGTGCACTTTCTCACGGTATGGTCGTACACGTCGGTGAGCCAGACGCTATCGTCGGGGCCGATCGTGACTCCGTGAGCACGGGGAAACATTTTCTTGTCGCCCCAGCTGTGAAGAAATTTGCCGCGGCTATCGAGCACGACGACGGGAGTGTCGCCGCGGTTGAACATGTAGACGTTGCCCTTGGAGTCGACAGCAACCCCCGCAACGTCATACGTCCATTTGTCGGGCATTTCGCCCCACTCTTCGACTATCTCGTAGAGATATTCACCACCGCCAGTTTGTGGAGACATTTGCCGCTCTCTCCGTCTTACCGATCCGAATAGGTTAACTCGACCTTAGTAGTTGACTCGATTTGGCATCGGATGTTTCAACTTAGTATCGCGAGAATAATAGTATCGTGAAAAATTTCAGTTAATCCTCGCTACTCCCTAAAGCAACACGCTACCCGGCGAACGTCCTGTGATCTCGCTGTCCTAGAGATTCTGCCCGTTGACGAACGGTCGTTGCCTGCCACGCGGTTGAAACCATCGTAACAACCGCCCGCGCGCATTAGCTGCTGCGCAGGACGCTACCGGGGAGGCCGCCCTGGTACTCGTCATGTGCGAAGAGAACGTTGCCGCCGACGATCGTGTATTCGATTCCTTGCGCGCGCTCGATCAGCCGCGGCTGCCGGTCTGGCAGATCGTTGCGCCATTCCAGCGGCAGCGGCGCGACGCGGTCCGCGTCAAACATCACGAGGTCTGCATCCATGCCCGGCGCGAGCCGCCCCTTGGTCGTGAGGTTCATAAAGTCGGCAAGTTCCGAAGTAAGCCGGCGCACACCTTCTTCGAGCGTCAGCGAGCCCCGCTCGCGAACCCATTCCTTTAGCAGGTAGGTCGGCAGCCCGGCGTCGCAATGCTGCGCGACGTGCGCGCCAGCGTCTGAGAGTCCGAGCAGCGTGTTGGGTAATTTCAGCAGCTTCTCGACAATCTCCTTGTTGACGTTGATCACTGAGAGCGTGATGCCCAAGTCGAGGTTTTCGTCGAGTCCGAGGTCAAGGATCGTGTCCTCGGGATCCTTGTGAAGTATCCCGGAGATCTCTTCGATGCTCTTATTGAGGTACTTTTGGTTTTCCGCTTGCTCGACGCGCACAACGTGCACACAATCCCATCGATTGCCAAATACCGCCTTGACCCCGTGCTTGAGTTCTTCCTTGAAGGCGCGGCGGAAGTCCGGCGAGCGGAACAACGCCGCCTGCTCCTCAGCGCTGCGATTGAAGACGCCCTTCCACGAATCGAGCGCGGCGAAAATGAAGGGATCGCGCAGCGTATAGTATTGCTGAATCGGGCGGGGCGTCACCTGAGGGTAAATCTTGAGTCCGCGCGCAAAATACGGCTTCAGCCGCTCGATGCTATCTTCGTGTGACTTGAGCGGTGTGCCGGGTAAGTCCACCAGTGCCAGAAAAGTAATCGGCCGTTGGCTCTGCTCGGCGAGAAAGGCGAGTAGCTCGAAGCCTTTTCCGGAGGTGGCGCCCGAGGTCGTGGCGCGGCCGGGCAAAATTTCGATGAGGCCTTTATTGAGGTCACGCATCACACGGCAGAGCGCACCTAACTCCTCGCGGCTCGCCATCCGGCTCGCGAGCGGGCGTCCCTGGAACCCGATATGTTGCGGAGCGAGGCTCAGCGAAAAGCCATACGCGCCCGCGATCATCGCTTCGCGGAAGATCTGCGCCATTCGCCGCGTTTCGTCTTCGGTCGCGGCGCGCTCGGCCGCCTCGTCACCCAGCACGTAGAAGCGCAACGCTGAGAGCGGCACCAGGAAGCTCACGTTGAGCGCGATACCCTTGCGCTCGATCGCGTTCATGTATTCCGGGAAGGTCTCCCAGTCCCACGACACGCCGTTCATCAGCACCGAATGTGGCAGCGCTTCGACGTTGACTAGATCCCACGCCATCGTGGATTTCTGCGCGGAATGCACCGGCGCGACGCCCACGCCGCAATTGCCCATCAGCAGGCTCGTCACACCGTGCCAGCTCGAGCATGTGAGCAGGCGGTCCCATGAGATCTGCGCGTCATAATGCGTATGGATATCGACGAAGCCGGGCGCGAGGATAAGGCCGTCCCCATTGATTTCCCGGCGAGCCGCGCCCGAAGCGTCACCGACCGCGGCGATTTTTCCGCCTTCGACGGCCAGCGCGCCGGAATACGCAGGAGTTCCAGACCCGTCGACGATTCGCGCGTTCTTGATCAACAGATCGTACGCCATTCGTAGTCCCTCCTTCGTTAGGCCAGCAAGACACTCAACGTCGAGCGCAGGCCATGCGGATCGCACAGCAACGGCATATCGCTGAACGACGAGAATCGCAAATGCAACCGGGGCGTTGGCCGCCTCGGCAAAATCTCGAGTTGGGTCCCGAAACTACGCTGTGCTGTTGATCTCTATAGCTCGATGGGTGCACTTTGGGTTTTCGAGGAGAAGATCATGAGCAATTTCCGCGAGAGATGGGTAATAACGCGCTAGTTGAAACACCCGTCGTCTTCAATCCATTGCCCTCCAAGCTTGCCGATCCCGGAGGAGATAACCGCCATGCTCCATGAGTTCCTTTTCTGGTGCCTCAAATGGCTCATGACGATCATCACCGTCGGATCGTTCGTCAATATGTGCAAGACCGTCAATCGCCCGCTCGCCACCCGCTCCATCGTCATCGGCCGCAAGCGCTTCAAGAAGACCACCACCGACAACGTCATGGACGGCGCAGCCTCCATCTATGGCTTCTGCTGCTTCCTCACCATCGCCGCAGTTCTCTGGCTGCGGTGAGGGCTTGGCGCATAAGCTCAGCTTAAGTAGCTGGTCATTGAGCCGGTCGGTCAGTAGGTCAGTAAGTAAGTTACCCTTCAATAATGCGACAATTCCTTAGCACCTTCCGGCCTTTTTCTCGGGAATCCACACCAAATCGGCGGGATGGTTGATCGCAAATCAGGCGATTTGAGCACGCTAGCTCATCTGGACTCACGTGGGAGAGAATACCGACCGATAAGAACCACGCCTTGAGACGCGAGCCGGGAGCGGGTCCTCATGAGGAAGAGCCATCGAACAGCTTCGACAGAGCTTCTTGGAAAAGGGTTGGTGACCAGAAGAGCATTCTTGAAAGCAATCGGATCGACGGCGCTCCTGCCGATTTTGCCGCGGCGCCTGTCGGCGTGTACGAATTTCCGTCGCCGCCGTCTTTCCGATGCCACGTGGCCATCGCAGTCGGCGTGGAAGCGACTCGACGATGCAGTCGGCGGAAATTTGATTCCTGTAAACTTTCCGCTTTCGCTACTCAAAACTGATCCAGCGGGCGCCGCAGCCAAGCGTCTCTCGGAGAACCTGAGAAATCCATATTACATCGGCGATCAGCCGGGGCTCACGCAGACCTTGGGATGGATCGACGCATGGGCTACCAAGCCAAGCATTTACGCGGTCGCGGCAAGAAATGCCCATGACATTGCTGAGGCCGTGAATTTTGCCCGCGAAAATGACTTGCGTCTGGTGGTCAGGGGCGGCGGCCACAGCTACCAGGGCACGTCCAATGCGCCTGATTCGCTGCTGATTTGGACCCGGCACATGAACGATATCGCGATGCATACCGCATTCGTTCCGCAGGGATGTGAGCGTACTCTGCGGTCACAACCGGCTGTGACGCTAGGCGCCGGGGCGATCTGGATGCAGGCATATGACGCGGTTACGACCAAGGGCGGGAAATACGTGCAGGGTGGCGGATGTACGACAGTAGGCGTGGCGGGTCTGATTCAAAGCGGCGGCTTTGGAAGTTTCTCGAAACATTACGGCCTTGCCGCAGGCGGTTTGCTGGAAGCCGAGGTAGTCACGGCGGATGGCAAGATTCGTGTCGCGAACGCATTCACTAACCCCGATCTGTTCTGGGCGCTGAAAGGCGGCGGAGGCGGCAGCTACGGCGTGGTAAGTAAGGTGACACTACGTATTCACGATCTTCCCGAGTTCTTTGGTGTCGCCAACTTCACGATCAAAGCGGCGTCGGATGATGCCTATCGGCGCCTGATCCGCAAGTTCGTGAGCTTCTACCGGGAACATCTGTTCAACGACCATTGGGGGGAGCAGGCCCACGTGAACCCTGACAACTCCTTCGTCATCAGCATGCTCGCTCACGGATTGGACACCGATCAGGTGAAAGAAGTCTGGCAGCCGTTTCTGGACTGGGTGGCGCATTCGCCCGACGCATATTCGCTTCAAGGGCGGGTGGTTCTCGGAAGCGTTCCGTCACGGAATTGGTGGGACGTGCAATGGTGGAAAGCACATTGGCCAGAACTTCCTTTTCCCAATCCGAATGGCAGCCGCCTGGTCGCAGCATTTGACGACGTCCTCGATTATCTGGTGAAGCAGCCTATTTTCGTGATCGACGATCGGCCTGGCGCGGGACCCAATGATGCGTGGTGGAAGGGAGACGGGGGGCAAGTTGGCTGGTTCATTTACGGGTATGAGTCGGTGTGGCTGCCGGCGGCCGTGCTCGAGAATGACGCGCAGCAGCGTCTCGCCGATGCGTTGTTTGCAAGCTCTCGGCATTCAGGCGTCGAACTGCACTTCAACAAGGGACTGGCCGGAGCACCACCCGATGCGTTGGCCGGGGCGAACGACACCGCAATGAATCCAGCCGTGCTGACCGCCTTCGCTCTCGCGATCGCGGGCAACGCCCAGGGACCCGCATATCCGGGAATTCCCGGATATGAGCCATCGGTTGCGGCAGGCCGGAAAGCTGCTAAGTGCGTTGATCGATGCATGAGTGAACTTCGTGGGCTCGTGCCTTACCCGGGATCGTATGTGAGCGAGAGCAATTACTTCGAGAACGGGTGGCAGCACTCGTACTGGGGGAGCAACTACCCTCGCCTCGCTGAAATCAAAAGAAAATACGATCCGGACGGGCTGTTCTTCGTTCATAACGGCGTTGGCTCGGAACAATGGAGCGCGGACGGCTTCACGAAGCTATGAGCCGCCGCGCTCAGCTTGCGTGTAGGCGAAAGGCAACGTTACTGGCTTCGGAGGATATAGCGGTAAGCGAGCCTAGATAAGCTGAATCTTGCCATCAACTACAACCTCCGGTAAGCCGGGGCGGTCAACTCCCTTTACGCGAAGCGACTCGCGGACCGAAAACCGACTAGCAACTAAAGTATGGCCGGAGGGGCGCGCGGAACCTCATCGTCGAGAACGTACTACGGCCTGGACTTGTCGATTGGGCGGCTTCGTTGGTAGCGTTCGGGCCTCGGGAGCGCGAGCTGCACACGCTTTGTGATTGGAAGCGCAGATGCGGCGCACCTCACTTCGCATTCGTTGGAAGGGCAGATCGGCGCCGTTTGGAAATTCGCAGTCGAGGGAAGAAACATGATCGAAAGCATATTTCATATCAATGTCAATGTGACCAACTTCGAACGCTCGATCGAGTTCTACAAGCTGCTCGGTTTCCACGTAATAAATGATCTCGGCGAGGTCGGCAGCGATAAATTGAGCGAGGGTCTACGCATGCCGAGCGGCCGCGGGCGCGCCGTGCTGATGATCCTCGGCGACAATCTTCGCTCGACGCGACTCGACCTGATCGAATGGAAGAATCCGAAGACCGAGGGGCAGGCTCATCCCAACCTGTGGCACGCCGGAATTTGCCGGATCGCGCTGAGGACGCGAACGCTGCAGAAGGACTACGAAGAGCTCAAGGCCAAGGGGATCGAGTTCTGGAGCGAGCCCAAGATGTTCGGCGTGACGAACGGAAGCGAGGAAGGTTTCGTCTGCTGTCCCGACCCGGACGGCACGGTAATCGAGCTAATCCAAGTTTAACTTGTATCCTCAGATTGACGCCAGGCAACCCGACCCCCGGGACCCTTCCCGAAAATGAAGGAGTGTAAGAGATCGTTAAGGGCGGCGGCAATTTGAGGCGCTCGTAACCGAGGAGGAAATCCGCGATGTCGGAAGAACCAATGGGGATCTTCGAAACGATCCTTACGATGCGCGCGATGCGCCGTCTGAAGCCCGGTCCGGTGCCGGATCATCTGATCCGGAAGATAATCGAGGCGGGACTCTGTGCGCCCAGCGGCGGTGACGTGCAGCATTGGCGCTTTATCGTAGTGAAAGATCCAGAGTTGAAACGCCAGATCCAGATTCGCTACAAACGCGCGCTCGACCAAGTGATGCCGCGTTATCGCGCCGCGCCTCCGCCGCCCGGAAAGACCGAAGCACAGAAGCTGCGGATGCTCGCGGCGGTCGAATATTTGACAGAGCATTTTCACGAGACGCCCGTACTGATCGTGTGCTGCCTGGTCGGTGATTTCGCGAAATCGATCGGCCTGGAGAAGATGTCGGGCGCGTCGATCTATCCGGCCGTGCAGAACATGCTGCTGGCGGCGCGCGCGTCGGGATTAGGCGCGACGCTGACGACGCGGCATCTGCTGCACGAAAAGGAGGTCAACGAGGTGCTGGGATTGCCGGCCAATGCGGAGACCTTCGCGATAATCCCGGTGGGCTATCCGATGGGGCGTTTTGGCTTGGTCTCGCGCCAACCGATCGAGAAGGTAACGTTCCTTGACCATTGGGGGAAATCCTACAAATAGGGTGACGACTTACGGTGGTCTCTCACGTTGAGGTCCTGACTGGCCACCCATAGATCGCGCGGCCTTGCCTGCCACCTGAGCAAACAGTCAGACCGAGGTATGGTCCCTCGGCCTGATCGCAAGTAGCTAGTCGGCAGTCACGGCGGTTTCGCTGAGCGGAGCGGCTATGCCAATCCGTAAACACTCGCGGCGGTGTCATGGACGATCTTGCGCAGTTGGGCTTCGGGCAGAGTGCCGAAGCGCTTGGCCACTATCTCCTGCGAGCGCGGGAAGGTCGCCGCGGTGTGCGGATAATCCGATGACCACATGATGTTGTCGGGGCCGTAGCGATGAAGCGAGTCAACGAAGACCGGATCCGCAATGAAGGTCGCGAAAACCTGGCGCTTGATATAGTCACTTGCGCGCATCGGCAGCTTCATTCCGCCGACCGCGCCGAGCCGGTTCTGCACGGTATCGAGACGGTACATAAAGTACGCCATCCAGCCAACGTCGTTTTCGGCAGAGACGATGCGCAGCTTCGGGAACTTCTCGAACACGCCGCCATAGACCAAGACGGAGAGCGACCGCTCGATCTGATGGTGCAGGTTGGCAAGCGAGAGCAGGAAGCTGCGCCCCTCCCGCTGATCGGCGCCGGTACCCTTGCGCGCCGTCAGGATATGCAGTGACAGCGGCATGTTGAGATCCTGGGCTGCGGCCCAGAATGGCTCGTAGTCGGGATGGCTATACGGACGGTCGTCAGGAGCCTCCGCCCAGATCATTGCGCCCTTCATGCCTTTCTTCGCGATCCGCTGAAGCTCGACGACCGCCCCGCGGATGTCCTCGAGCGTGATCAACCCAAGCGGGACGAGGCGCTTGAGATCATAACTGCAATATTCGGCGGCCCAATCGTTAAAGGCGCGAAAGCAGGCCGAGCGGAGGTCGGGGTCGTCGAGTCCGAACAGCGGCATGCCCATCGAGGTGTAAATCACCTCGGCTTGCACCCCGTCGCGATCCTGATCCTTCAAGCGGAAGGCGGCATCCCACACGCTCTTGGGCGCGGCGTCGAAGCCCCGCTTGTTGTGTTCGGTCAATTCCGCCGACGGCACACCGGCGCCGAAGAAACCCGCAACGGCCATCGGCGTGATGTTCTCGCATACGAAAAACTCGCCTTCACGTCCGCTCAGGCCCTTGATCGTATGCGGCGCACGGTCGCGAAAGCGCTGGTCCATCCGTTCGCCCCACATCGCGGGCGGCTCGACAAAATGGGAATCGGCTGAAATGAGATGGTAGTCCGACATAGCAAAGCCTCCTTGTGTGTTCACGCCGACACATGGCTCCGGCCGGTCGTGACCGAAATTTTATTACTATATGGCGTCGCAACGAGTCGCCGTCACCACGACCGTTTAATTAGCGCGAGTCCGGCGCCGCCGCAATCAAAACTTCATTGGGCGAAAGACGACCTCAATGCGCGGGATACGCTTGAGCGTCGCCGATTTGTCGGAAATCAGTGATCATCATCGATCAGAGGTGGCGGCGAATCGAAAAGTTGCGTGGGCTTTCGCGCGAATGAGGCACGATCAGTTGATGCAGCCCCGCGGTACGACCTCGCCAAATCCCGTTTCAGCAAACCAGTAATCGCTTCCACAATCTGAATTCGCGTCGAGTAGATCAAGCTCATCATTCTGCTGGGCCTGGACATTCACCACACGATTGAACTTATCGCCCAGCCCAATCGCGATGCCGTATTGTTGGGCTCCGCTGCTGAAAATTCCCGCGACGCCCGAAAACATGTAGTTGTAGCTGCTCGAAGTCGTGCCGCGGATACACGGGCCTTGCGATCCCGGGATCGAGCAACCGATATAGATTCCCGCGAGCGAATTGTCTTGAACGGTGAAATTCCCGATGGCGTTGTGGCTCGTACTCAGCTCCCAGAGACCATACCTGCCGTTGCCCTGGAGTGTCGGCATCTGCAGAACGTTGTAGCTGCCGCCGTTGATCCGGACCCCGTCGTTCTTGTTGTTCATGGCGACAAAGTTGGAAAGGTCGGCCTGTGTCACATGATTGAGGAAAACGCCGGCGTCGGTATTGGACAGTACGGTGAAGTTATCGGCCAAAGCGCCCGTCGCATCGATTTGGATACCCACGCCAAAAGTTTCAATGGTTGAGCCGGAGCCCTCGATAAACGCCCGCGCCGCACTTTTCATCACGTGAATTCCAACCGCGCTGGTTGCGCCGTGAAGATCGAAATGGTTGAGATTCAGCGCGACATTCGCCGCCGTGATGACCAAGCAATCGCCCGCCGGCGGCGCAGACGCCACGAGATCGCTATCGAGTTCGTAGAGGCCAGCCTTCGTGATTTTGCCACAAGCCGTAATCGAAATCGGCGGCTGTGAAAATGCCGCCGCCGGCAACATGAGTGCGACGGTCGCGATCAGCATGAAGCCGATCGCATACTGGATGAAGCCAGCCCTCCGGGGCCATATCGGGGGGTCTTGCCCGATCATTGGCATGCCACTTTGTTTTGCAATTTTAATTCGCGAAAATCGCGCCTGGCACCGAGTGCGCAACTTCTAATTAAGGATGATAAATCTACTTATAGCATGATTCAGATGCAGCTGGGGAGTGGTAAAGTTGAGGTGAAAAATTCGCCGTCAAGAGGGTTTCGACGCCAAAAAACGGCGAAGATTTGGTCTTTGAAAGCGAATCAATTGCGGGGTGCGCAAGCGTAGACATTGGCCGTAAGATCGAAGGCGGCCTTGATCGCCGATGCGGCCATCGGTTCACCCGCGTCACGGTGGAATTCGGATGGTCAGGTGACCAAGATCATCAAGCGATTAGCTTCATCGAGTGATTAAATTAGGGGACCGCGGCGGGTGCGGCCGAGATGCGTATAGGCGCGCTGCGTGGCGACGCGGCCGCGGGCGGTACGCGCGACGAAGCCTTCCTGCAATAAGTAGGGCTCGTAAACCTCGCCGATAGTGTCGGCCTCTTCGCCGACGGCTGCAGCGAGACTCTCGACGCCGACCGGGCCACCGTCAAATTTGTCGATAATCGCGCTCAGGATAGCGCGGTCCATCCGGTCAAAGCCGCAGGCGTCAATTTCGAGCAGTTCGAGCGCAGCCAGCGCGACCTCGCGTGTGACGATCGAGGCGCCGTTGACCTGGGCGAAGTCACGCACGCGCCGGAGCAGGCGATTGGCGATGCGCGGAGTGCCGCGTGATCGGCCCGCAACCTCATCGGCACCGTGGTCGTCGAGGCGCACGTTCAGCAGGCGCGCGGAGCGGCGAACGATCTCGCTCAGGTCCGCGCGGTCATAAAAATCAAGATGGAAATGCTGGCCGAAGCGATCGCGCAAAGGTGAACTCAGGAGTCCTGACCGCGTGGTCGCACCGATTAGTGTGAAGGGTTTAACCGCGAGGCGCATCGAACGCGCCCCCGGTCCCTTGCCGACGACGATGTTGAGCTCGAAGTCTTCCATCGCGGGATAGAGAATTTCTTCGATCTGGCGAGCGAGGCGATGAATCTCGTCAATAAAGAACACGTCGCCCTCATCAAGATCGTTGACGATCGCGGCGAGATCACCTGCGCGCTCGATCGCGGGACCGGAGGTCGCCCGCAGATTGACGCCGAGCTCGCGCGCGATGATGTGAGCGAGCGAGGTCTTGCCGAGTCCGGGCGGACCCGAAAAAAGTACGTGATCGAGCACCTCGCCACGCTGGCGCGCCGCTTCGATCGACATGCCGAGGATCTTCTTCAGCCGCTTCTGACCGACGAAATCGTCGAGGGAGCGCGGGCGCAGCGAAAGGTCGAAGGTGACCTCTTCCTCGACCGCCGGCGGAGCCACGCGCGGACCATCGCCGCCGACCTTGGCTTTGCGTCCCGCTTTCAGCGGCACTCCTCCTGAGGTCGTAGCGGAAGTCTCGTCGACCTCGACTGCGGTCTCGACTACTGTAGGAGCGTCGTCGACTTCGATCGCGGTTTCTTCCTCTGTAGCGACTCCCGCGGCGCCAAGTTCCGAAGTTTCGATTTCGTCTTTACTTCTCACCAAGCAACACCGCGAGCGACTTTCGGATCAGCGCCTCGAGTCCCTCTTGCGTGTCCTCTGCGCCGATCGAATCGACTGCGCGCTTGGCTTCGACCGGCTTGTAGCCCAGGTTGACCAATGCCGAGAGCGCGTCGTCGAGCATCGCGTTGGCGCCGCCGTGTCCGTTGGCGGCGGCGCCCGGACGCTCGGTCACGGACAAATTCAGCGCGGAGATTTTGTCCCGCAGTTCACGCACACAGCGCTCGGCAACCTTGGGGCCGACGCCCGGAACCGCATCGATTCGATCGACATCCTCATTCGTAATTGCGTCCACCAGATCCTCGGGCGACAGTACTGAGAGAATCGCGAGCGCGAGCTTGGGACCGACGTGCTGGACACCTAGCAGCAGATCGAAGGCATGTTTTTCCGGCGAGGTCGCAAAGCCATAGAGCGTGATCGAATCTTCGCGCACGACCTGGCGAATTTCGAGTTCCACAGGCGAGCCGGTCGCGGGGATCCGGTAGTAGGTCGCGAGCGGGATGAAAACCTCGTAGCCGACGCCGCCAGTATCGACCACGAGCCGGCCGGCTTCGCGTACTCTGACTCGGCCTGCGAGGGATGCGATCATGGCTTCGCTCTGAAGGGCGAGACGGAGCGGACCAAATGCCGAGTCGGCAAGGATTTGCGAGCGGACGGCAGTTGCCGCGGCATCTTGATCGGCATTTTGAAGCGGAAGAGATGGCAGAGCGAGATCGCAAGGGCGTCAGTGGCGTCTTCGGGAAGGTCGTTCGGGACACCGGCGCCGATCGCGCGATGGACCATCTCCTTGACTTGTAGTTTATCGGCGCGGCCATAGCCGGCGATCGAAAGCTTTACGTCGGTGGGGGTGTATTCGAAGAGTTCCAGTCCGCGATGAGCCGCCGCCAGCATCACCATCGCGCGCGCCTCGCCGAGCTTGAACGCACTTTGGATATTAACTGCAACGAAGCTGCGCTCGAGGCTGATCGCATCGGGAACGTGGAGGTCGATTACCTTGACCAAATTGTCGTAAATGGCGGCGAGCCGGGCTGGACCACGCATCGCGCCGCCGCGAATCGTTCCGGCAGTGACGTAGGTTAGTCCGCCGCCGCGATCGACTATCCCAAACCCGGTGACCGCGTTGCCCGGGTCCACTCCAAGTACTCGCATTCCCACACCTCGACCCCGCCCCACAGCTCTCCGTCTCTGCGCAAAATATCCGAGAACTCTGCTTGCAACTCTCCCTATGGCAGGCGCGCAAGCCGCAGCGAATTTCCTACGCGGCAGAGAATTGCGCCATCACCTCATCGTCGATATCGAAATTGGAGGACACACTTTGAACGTCGTCGTGATCTTCGAGCTCTTCCATCATCTTGAGGACCTGCTCGGCGGCACGGCCTGAAACCTTGACGGTGTTCTCAGGCATCATGGTGACTTCAGCGCCAGCCATCGCGATGCCAACCTTTTCGATAGCGTCGCGCACGGTTTGAAAATTCTCGGGCGCGGTCATCACCTGGTAGCCCTCTTCTTCACTGAGGACATCATCGGCGCCGGCCTCGAGTGTCAACTCGAGCAGCTTGTCTTCGTCGGCAGCATCCTTTTCGACCGAGATCACGCCGCGCTTTTTGAACATCCAGGCGACGCATCCGGACTCGCCGAGATTGCCACCGTGGCGCGAAAGTATGTAGCGCAATTCGGCGACGACGCGATTCCGATTGTCGGTGAAGACGTCGACTATCACGGCGACGCCGCCAGCGCCGTAACCCTCATAGACAATTTGTTCGAGTTGCCCACCGCCGAGTTCGCCAGTGCCCTTTTTGATCGCACGGTCGATGTTGTCGTTGGGCATCGATTGCTGCCGCGCCGTAACCACCGCGGTGCGCAGCCGCGGGTTGGCGTTGATGTCACCACCGCCGAGGCGTGCCGCGATAGTGATTTCCTTGATCAGCTTGGTGAAGAGCTTGCCACGTTTGGCATCGCGCGCACCCTTCTTATGCTTGATCGAGCTCCACTTGGAATGACCTGACATGACTTGAGCCTCCGGGCTCGCCGTTTATAGCGATTCCCGTCTGGCGGCAGCGTAGCATAGACGGCGGGCGCGGTGGGAGCCGGTTGGACTCCTGGATAGCGGGCGGCTTGAAAAAGAAAGAGGAGATTGGTTCAAGAACGCAAAACCTTTAGTTCTTCAAACACTGAAACCTCACCGAGGTTTCAAGCAGCCCAACAGCCTTGACCTGACTTTTCGGACTGGACTTCCCTTTGGTTAAAGATGCGGGCTGCGCCCTGGAGGAAACTTCATCGGAATCGGGATTGGGAGCAGCCGAACGGTTTCAGCCTGGCGTCTGGGATGGCGCTTTCGATTGGACCCGAGAGGCAATCGGTCTTGCGACGATAATCGATGAGACCCATCGTGAACGAGTAAGCGCGATGGTCTCAGATTTGGCGCGAGATAGAACCGGCCAATACACGCAGTCGAGTCGCGGCGGAGGCTGTTATGAGGTCAGGGTGTGATATTTGATTGTTGGCGATGAAACCTTGGAGCTGTTTCCTCCTATTCGCGATAGCCGCGGCCGGATGTTTCTATCCGCCGATACAAAAGCCGATGCCGGACGCGAAAAACCAACTAACGCTCGCGATCCCGTTCGACCTCGCCTGGGAAGCGGTGCATAAAGTTATCGCGAACAACGGCTTTCATATCATCGCGGAGGATCCGAATGACGGGATTATCGAGAGCCAGGCGGCTACGGGCTTTAGCCTGAAGGACGCCGACTGCGGCGACCTGCGTGGGATCGCGACCAAGTATCACGCCGAGCCCGACCCGTACTCTTCGGCAGTTTATAATTTTGACGTAAAGCCACAAGGCAACGAAGCTAGCGTCGTCAGCCTGCAGGCGGTCTTCACCTCTTCGCTGGATATCCCGATGCGTCCCATGAGCGAGGAGAATTGCGTGTCACGCGGTAAACAGGAAGCGCGGCTGCTCAAGCAGATCGAGCAGCAGGCACAGAAGGAACATCGGCCGCAGTTTCGGGCGCCGACAGGGTAAGTCATGCGAGCGAGGATATGCGAGTGATTTGAGAGACCTCACCCGCGCTCGCACGCGAGCTTGCCCTCTCCTTGGACAAGTAGAGGGTTAAGAGGGTCTTCATCCAGCTTCGATCAGTAAAGCTCGATCGGTAAATGCTCGATTGGTGATGTTCGATCGCCAATGTCGATCCGCCGCAGTGCTCGATCGCCAACGCTCGATCGCAAATTGTCGACCGGCAAGGCTCAATCACCGATGATCAATCGCTAAGGCTCCATTGCCAGACTTTGGACGGTGGCAGAGGGGTGTCGTGGAGCCTTCGGTGAACATCCACCGGCTGATAAGGGCGAGAATCAAAAAGACGATTGACGGTGGCGGAGGGGGTTCAGGCGGAGCCTTCGGTGAATGACCACCAGCCGATGGCGGCGAGAATCAGGAAAGTGATGAAGGTCGCGACCAGGCTCCAGATATGGCCGATCGGTCCAATGGCCTCGTCCTTGCGGATTTGCTCAAGATCGAACACGTGCTGTTCGCCCGGTGGCGGACCGCTGACGTTGATGACCCTGGCTCGGCGAAACCAGGCTTTGCCGCGGTTGAGGTTCATGAAGCCGCCGACTCTCAACGCCACGTCAACGTCGCCACCCCTAGGTCCAACGTGAAGATAGAAGCCGAGCCTGGTCCACTGGTTGGTGCCCTTGAGATCGGCCGATACGATGCTGTCTTCGAGCACGCTGATATTCGCGCCGGTGAAGTACGGCAGATTTTTCTCGGTGCGCGCCTCGACGCCGACGTAATACCATCCGGGACCGAGCGAAATAGTCTGCACCCAGCGAGCGTCGTTGTCATGATGAGTGTCGATTGCGAGTTCGCCGGGTTTGGCGCCCTCGGGCCGAATCCAGGTGTAGTCCGTCGTTCCCGGCGTGAGCACCCAGGCGTCGACGCGCCATCCGTCGCACGAGGCGCCCGCACCGCGCGCGAAGTCAGCATTATTGAGCAGGTTCGCTTCAGCGGCGCAGGCGGCGCGCAGCGATGAGATCATCACGGTCAGCATTACTACGGCAATCACTGCGGCAATTGCGACGTGAGTCCGCACCGCGCCGCGGCGCAACGTTCGCTCGAGTTCGCGCCGGATCTTGCGCGTCATCGTGGTCAAATCCAATTACGCAGTCCCGGCCCTTCGAACCACATGCGGGCGTAATAACCTGCACGCTCGATTGGCAACCCGAGCCACACCGGCAGGTAGTAGATGAATAGGGCGAACGCGCATGCGAAAAATGCCACGCAGACTAAGCGGCCGCTGTGCTTGGGGCGCCCACAGAGCGGCAACCACGTAAATGTCAGCAACAACACGAATGGCAAACCGGTCGCAGGGCGCAGGTTTTCGGGGATGAAGCTCGGCTTGAGCTGGACCGCGATATGACCGAGGCCGACCGCGAGCGCGGGCAGGATAGTCAGTACCATCGCGAGGGTTTCCCACAATTCGCAATTGCCATCCCAAAAATCGGCCATCACCGCGCCCAGCGCGAGATAGCCAATATAGACTGAAGGCATATAGTGATAGAGAAATAGTATTCGGCCGATCGGAATCCATATTACGTAGTTCGCCAGATAGCCAATTACGATAAAGGCGCGCGTCAGGTCGGGCCGTTCGATCGCGCGCACCGCGGTGATCGCCATCGCTGGAATCACGCCCCACCATAGCAGCGGATTGCCAGCGCCCCAGATGGTCGCGACAGGGCCCTGATCGTGGAAATCCTGCCAATAGGCGACCGGCCGCAGCATCAGAGGCCAGCTCCACCAAGGCGAAGCGTACGGATGGGTAGCCGTAGAGACGCTTTTCTCGTACCAAATCACGTCGCCGTAGTAGTGAAAGAGATCGGCGATACCGCCCCACCATCCGAGGTAGTAATGCGGTATAAAGCAGGCGAGATAGAATATTGCCGAAATGCCCGCCAGCATCAGGACTGCACCGGCAATACGTTGATCGCGCGCGTTGGTGCTAGCCGCCCTGGCTGAAGGGCGCTCCGGACGCGCGAGCGTATACACAATGAATCCTGAGACCAGCAGGAAGGTGATCGCCGGCACATAAAGCTTCGAACCGAGGCAGAGGCCCAGCGAGATGCCGAGAAAGACCAGGGTGCGGCGACGGTCGCGCCAGTCGGGAGTTTGGATAAAGCGGAACATCAGCAGGTAGGCGATGGCCGCGAAGGTCAGGTAGACAATATCGATCACGGCGATGCGCGAATCGACCAGGAAGAAGCCGTCGGAGAGCACGAAGCTCGCGGCGAGGGTGGCAGCGAGGCGCGAACGGAACATCCTGCGCCCGAGCAGATAGGTGACGCCGGTCAGAAGCGTACCCATCGTCGCGACGCCGAGCCGCCAAGCCCATGGAACATCGCCAAAGAGCTTGATCCCGAGGGCTATCAGCAACTTGGCCAGGGGCGGATGCGGATCGAGAAAGGATTCTCCGTGCAGGTAATGACGCGCCTGCCCAACGAAATGAACCTCGTCGAAGACCAGCTCATTGGGATGGTTGAGGTTCCAGAACCGCAGAGCCGCCGCGACCGCGAGTATTAGTACGATGACTATAGTATCGATGCGCAGCCACGGAAAAGGCTCAAAGGTGGATGCCGACGGCGGTGTGAGCTTAAACCAGCCGCGGCTGGCCGCGATTGGCGGATCGCGACGCTGCTTGCCAGTCGCGGCAATTTTAGCCGCGTGCTGCCGAGGCGCCCTGCCTTCTATCTCTTTGGCGTTCCCTCCTTCGACTTTATCCTCCACCTCATTGACCCTCTCCTCCGTCGCCGGACTCGTGCCGACCCGAGCCCAGCCGTAACCGATCAATCCAACAAACACGACCAGATTGAACACTGACGCAGCCATCGCAATGGTGTCGCGCGAATCGAGGAAAACCACGGTCTTAAGTGTGTGCAGAATGTATGCAAGGTTAAACAGGCAGCTCAGCGTCAGCAGCACAAAGACTGCGAGCATCGCAGGCTCGGTCAGGGCGAGCGGCAACGCAAAAGCAACGGCGACATAGAAATAGCGCTCGTGCATCCGCGTCGCGAGCATGAAGAATCCGAAAACCCCGAGGAACGCACCGTAGAGCAGAGTGCGCCGTTCGGGCGCGCGCCGCAGCATCCACGCGATGAAGACATACAGAGGGACCAGCGCCGTCATCCCGATGGCGAAGTACGACACGCCGAACAGGGTTCCCGCATCCGGTTCGCGCAATCCGCCAATCAGCGCCATCAGGTTGAATGCGTTGACGGAGGTCTCGTGGTAGTAGGCGGCACCGGTTATATAGAGGTTGGGAAGCCAGTCCCACGGATGGCCGATCTGGAACGGTGCGGCGCCTATCACTATCACTGCTATGAATGCAAAAATGCTGCGCCACCAGTAGCGCGGCTCGAGGCGTAGCAGCGTCCACACTCCCAGCACCGGCATCAGCGAAAATGCCTGCGGCTTGATCAGGATGGCGAGCGCGGCGAGACCCCAGCCAACCTCGAATTCGGACTCAAGCATCATCGCAACGCTGAGAAAGAGCGTCAGCGCGAGGGGCGAATCGGTCTGCCCCCACACGACAGAATCGAACAGGAAGGCGGGATTGAGCGCGACGAGCGCGAGGGCAATCCATGCCGAACGCTTGCTCATCGAGCGCCGAACGAACAGATAGACCGCGATTGAGAGTGCGAAGTCGCCGATCAACGGTGGCGTCTCGACGATGATTCTGAGGGCCTCGCTACTACCGGCGCCGAGAGCGTTGACTAACGCTCCCGCGGCCCATAGCCAGTAGAGGTAGCCCGGCGGATAGTCGAGAAAGTAACCTTCCTGGTAGGTTCGCGCCGGGCCCATGGTGGCGATTTTCATCGCCCACGCCTCCCACGTACCGAGGTCGACGCTATAGCCGCTGAACAGCCGCAGCGCGAAGATCTTGAGTACGAGCAGACCGGTGAGCAGCAGCACGGCCCGCTTCAGGTCGCGATCGCGTTCGCGCATCAGCGGTCGCGCGAGGAGCCAGAGCGCATAGCACAACAGCGCCGCGAGGATTCCTCCGGAAAAGACGCCCGGCAATTTGCCGCTCGCCATCGGTGCAGAGTCGGCGGCGGCAAACGCGAGCCGCGGCATCGCAACCCCCATGGTTGTGAGCGCAATTGTCAATTGGATCGTGCTGATCGTTAACGATCCGAACAAATTGCCGAACAAATTGATCTTGCCGACCTTAGAGATCGGGCTGCTCGGGATGGTCGCGGTCAGCGACGCCGCGTTACTCGGACGCATCATCTTGCGAATGCATTATTCTACCGGCGCCAGCTTGCGCGCCCGCCACCCTCCTGCTCCGCCGCGACGGCGATCGCTTTTGCGAGCACCCTCGGGAGGACGACCACCATCTCACGCGCGCAGATAACATATCGCACGGCGAATCGTAGATGAACGCCCCGCGAAGCGTTTCGGATAAGACAACTGGCGGGTGACACCATCGGCGATCTATGATTGCGCGTGCCACGAGGGAGGGCACTCCTATGAAACTGATTCACGCCACTTGGGAACCGGCGGGCACTGGCCCATTTCCGACGATCTTCGCGATGCACGGATGGGGCTCCAACGCGATGGACCTGCAAGGGCTCGCGCCATTCGTCGCCGACGGCCGCTTCCTCGTGATCTGTCCGCAAGGATCGTTTGAAGTCGAAATCGGTGCGATCAACGGGTACGGGTGGTATCAGATGCGCCCTGGCTCGCAGCCTGACCAGGAGAAGGTCGACGCTGCGGTTGATCAGTTGATCGCGTTTATCGACGAGGCCAGCGCGCGCTATCCGGTTAACCCCCGCAAGGTGGTAATCGCAGGCTTCAGCCAAGGCGGTATGATGGCGTACAACCTCGCGATGCGATGGCCGGAGCGCTTCGCGGCGCTGGTCGGAATCGCGACTGCGTTTCCAGAACGCCTCGCGAGCATGGTCACGAATCACGAAGCGGTGCAGAAATTGCCTACGATGGTCCAGCATGGACGCGCCGATCAGGCAATCGATATGACGCGCGCGCGCAAATCGATCGAGGCGCTGCGTGAGCTAAAAGTACCGGTGATATTCAAGGAGTACGATTGCGGCCATGAAGTCGCGGCCGACGGCGTGCGCGATCTCTCCGCCTTCCTGAACGATAAGGTCGCTTGACAGGTTGTTCGATCGCCGCAGCAAATGATGGATCTTCGCACATGAGCGATGGCGGGAAGCACGCCGGCAGTGAGGAATTTGCCCGGCTATTGACCGTGCTCCGTGAGCTCCGACAGCGCTGCCCCTGGGATCGCGAACAGACCATCGCGAGTCTCGGCAAACACCTGGTCGAAGAGGCCTACGAGGCGCTCGACGCAATCGAGCGCGACGACGGGCAGGCGATCATTGATGAGCTGGGCGATCTGATCGCCCAGGTGGTCGCGGTCGCTGTAATTGCGGAAGAGCGGCAGCGTTTTCGCATCGCGGAGTTGTTCCAATGGGCGGCAGACAAGCTCGTGCGGCGTCATCCTCACGTGTACGGCGACACCGAGGCGGCAACCTCGATTGAGGTGGTCGACAACTGGAATAGCATCAAGCAGGAGGAACGAGCAGCAGCCGGGGCGACCTCGGCGCTTGACGGCATTGCGCGGGCGATGCCGTCGCTCGCGCGTGCGGAAAAGCTCGGTTCGCGTGCTCGCCAAGCCGGGATGGACTGGCACGATATTCACGACGTCCTCGCCAAGGTGCGCGAGGAGATGGATGAGGTCGAAGGCGCGCTCGCCAACGATGATCTCGAGGCGGCGGCCGGCGAACTCGGCGACATGCTGCTGGCATTGGCGAATGCGCCCCGCTTCATCGATCACAATGCGGAAGAGACGCTGCGGCGCGCTTGCGACAAGTTCACGCGGCGTTTCGCCGCAGTCGAGCATCTCGCAGCCAGCCGCGGACTCGACTTGAAGAAAATGCGGCCGGACGAGATCGACGGCCTCTGGAATGAGGCGAAGCGAAATTTGTCTAGAGTCTAGGTGGTTCCGCTCCGCGGCGCACGCCGATCGACCCGATGCTGCGATTAAAAGCTTGATTTTTGCGGACTGTCGTAAACGTTTGTGGGGTGCCTAATTCCGCGTATGCAGCATCGACAGCCAGAGAATAAAGATCAGTCCCACCAGGATGCCAGCAGCTATCGCTATCACTAGTTGAGTCTGCGCCTTCCGATTTCTGGAGTACCATCTTTTACGCGTAGTCATTTTGGAGTTCCCAAGGACGAATCGGCGCTTGTAAATACCAGCCCACCTGTGAGACCGCAATAGAACGATCGATGGATACGACAATCGAAGCGATCGATGGATGTTGATCGCGGGCTTGCCGACTGTTAGGTATTAATGCTTATGCCGCATATCCCAATTCATCCGTCAGCCGAGAAGCGCCACCGCCAAAGCCTTAAGCGCCAGCAGCGTAATCGCGCTATCAAGACCCGCGTCCGTACTGCATCCAAGAACGCTCTTGAAGCGATCGCGGGCAACGACCAGCAGACCGCCGCGAGCGCACTGCAGACAGCGATGAAGGTGCTGTATAAAGCCGCGAGCAAGGGCACGCTGCGGAAGAACACGGTCGCGCGCAAGGTTGCGCGACTGTCGCGACGCTACCATCGCACGCACGAAGCGACGAAGTCGGAGGCCGCCGCGCCGCAAAGCTAGCCATCTTGACCGTCAGCGGGCAGCCTCGCATCTCGGCAAAGTACCAGGCTTGCATCAACCGGCTACTGGTGGGTTGCTCGCGCCGTACGCGGAACTCGACAACCGTCAGGATTCCGCCGGCGCCATCAAATTCAGCAACATGCCTGAAATGGCCTGTTCACGCTCGTGAATCACACCGTTTTTGAATTTCGCGTCGAGTTCGCAGGCATGGCGATGAGCTCGCATCAGGCGCTGGGCGCCGAAGCGCCGTCCGCCGTCGATCGCACGAACGACCAATAGGCTCGTCGGTGCCATTCCCAAAGCTCGAGCCACATCGGCAGGAGTCTTGCGTTTTTGCAGCATCGTCGCCGCCACCAGCATCCTGCGCACTAGCGGAATCACCTCCACCGCAAGCAGTTCGATCGGGTCGCGCCCGGTTTGAATCGCGCGATCAAAAAGCGCGAGCGCTTCGCCCGCACGGCCACTTGCTACGCTCTCCGCGAGCTCGAAGAGATCGGGAATCCGCGAGGCGCCCGCCGCCCCGAAATGGGAGCTTTCGACTTTGGCGCCATCGGCGCAAGAAATTGCAACCTTGGCGAGCGCGTTGGAAATCGCGGCCAGATCGCTGCCATGCCGCCCGACCAGCAGATCGACCGCGTCGCTGGAGAGTTTGAGTCCAAGATTCTGCGCGAAGACTTCGATATACTGTCCGATCTGGTTGTCGTAGGGCCGCAGGCAGTTGATTACTGTCCCGATCTTCTCAATCACTCGCCGAATTTTCGCCGGCGCATTGTCCCGCTCATAAACCATCGCACAGTGCACCGGTCCGGATATCCGTTCCAGCGCGATGGTGAGCGCTGACTCATCCGCGGCGCCACCGGCCTTGCCTTCGCCACCGTCGCCTTCATCGTCGTCGGCTGCACTTGCTCGTTCGCGACGGGATTTCAGGACGCGGCACGCGACCAATCGCTTAGGCGCAAAGAGATCGGCGCCCACGAGCTCGCTGATCGCGCCGCCGTAACCGTCAGCGCCGCTTACTTGAAACGGCCGATATTGAAAACCCGCGGACGCCAGACGAAGTCGCAAGGTGTCGAGTACGCACTCGCGCAGGAAGGGCTGCGGCCCGACAATCAGAAATACTGGCGCAGAAAAGCGAGCGCCCCCGCGCAAAAAGGCGAGCGCGCTCTCAACCGGCATCGCATGCTCTCGATCCAGTCGATTCGCGAACGCGCATTGAACTCATCAGCAGGCTAAAAGCCCTCGGTCATCGAGGAGTAGAGAGTTTGCGCCAGGGTCTGCATCGACAGCTCCGTGGATGACGCCTCCTGAGTTTGCGCCACCTGAAGATCTTGCATGGTCGCGATATCTCGCGAGCGTAGGTTTTGCTGCACGAAGTATGGCGAAGTGGTCACGACGGCCTCACCCACGACCGGCGTTTGCTGTCCGCTGCTGAGGCCGTGCGAGGTCCAAATCATCTTATGGTCGTGAGTGTCGACGAGGCTCGCGTCGATGCCTATGGTCTGCGTATAGATGGTCGGTTCGCTAGCGGAGTTGAAGGCAATCGGCGCCGAATCTGCATAGATGACATCGCCAGCCAGTATTAGGTCGGCCGACGACGCACTATCGACCAATTGGAGGCGTTTGTGATTCGCGATCTCATCGGCAACGTAGCGCTGAAACTCGTCGTTGATACCGGTCTGGCGCGTTTTATTGCCGAACTTTTCGACGTAGATGGTTTTGGCCTGGGGCGGAAGTCCGCTGCCCTCGGCCGCGAAATGGTAGCCGCAGCCCGACGCCGCGATCGCAATCGCGGCCAGTGCGATGCGCGAAACCATTGCTGGATGCCGCACGCGTGTAGCGATTAGCGTGAGCACTCGGTGAACCAATGCCGCGCTTTGATTAAGCCTGATGGGGCTTGGCCGGATTGCTTTCCTCACCTTTGTCCTTCAGCTTGAGGCGGGCTGCGACCTGATCGAGCACGCCGTTGACGAAGCGGCCCGATTGCTGATCGCCATAGGTTTTGGCCAGTTCGATCGCCTCGTCGATAGTTACGCGTGCGGGAATATCTTCCATCCGCTGCAATTCGAAGATCGCCAGCCGCAAAATATTATGATCGACGCGCGAGAGCCGTCCAATCGACCAGTGTTCGAGCACGTCCGCGATTTGCGCGTCCAGTGCAATTTGCTCTCCGCGCACTCCCGTCACCAGATTCACCGCGAACTTGCGTGCCACGTCCTCAGCCGGGAAGGCATCGAAGAACAGGGCGAGTTCCTCGGTTGAGGCGCCGCCGCGGATATCGATTTGATATAGGGCCTTGAGTGCGAGCTCGCGGCCAACGTGCCTGGTTCCCATCGTATCAATGCGCCGTCAAAAAATCCGCGACACCGCGCCCGAGACACCGCGCCGACGCGCTCGAGGCCCTCAAGTGGCGACCTTGAGTTGTGTGAACAGATGGCCGAGCTTTTCCTTTTTGGTTCGCAGATAAGCGATATTGCCGATGTGCGGCGTCACTTCGAGCGGCACCCTGGTGACGGTCACACCGTAACTCTGCAGGCTCTCGATTTTGTGTGGATTATTGGTCAGCAGACGGACTTCGCCGATGCCGAAGTCGCGGAGTATCTGTGCCCCAATACCATAGTCACGCAGATCATCCTTGAACCCTAGTTCGAGGTTCGCCTCGACCGTATCGAGCCCCTGATCCTGCAATGCGTATGCTTTAATTTTGTTTCCGAGCCCGATGCCGCGTCCCTCCTGATGGAGGTAGATGATCACGCCAGCGTCCGACGCCATTATTTGCTCAATCGATATCGCTAGTTGCTCTCCGCAATCGCAGCGGTTGGAGCTGAAGACGTCGCCGGTCAAGCATTCGGAATGCAAACGAACCAAGGCCGGACGGCCGCTGCCCACGTTGCCCTTGACCAGCGCCAGATGCTCGCGCCCGTCAACGATATTGCGGAAGACGATCGCCTGCAGCTCGCCGTCCGGCAGCGTGAATCGGCTTTCGCCCACCCGCTGAACCAGGATTTCGTTGGTGAGACGATAGGAGACCATCTCGCTGACAAAGACCACGGGGAGTTCGTGGGTCGCGGCAAACTGGCGCAGCTCAGGCAGGCTCGCGGCCTCGCCATCTTCGCGCAGAATCGCGCAGAGCGCCGCCGCCGGACGCATCCCTGCACTGCGCACCAAATCGACTGCGCCTTCAGCACGCCCCATCCGCATCATCACGCCGCCGCTCAGCGCCATCAGAGGAAGTACATGGCCGGGCATCACGAGATTTTCCGGTCCGGATTTGTCGGTGGCAAGAACCCCGATGGTCACGGAACGGTCGGCTGCTGAGATTCCCGTGGTAACGCCTTCGCGCGCCTCGACCAAGGCTCCAGCCTGCTCCACCAGTTCGCCGCCCAGACTCGACGGCACCAGCGGGATACCGAGTTCGCGCAGGCGCTTTTCGGGCAGTGCGACCGAGACCACGCCACGCCCTTGACTGACCATGAAATTCACGTGCTGCGGAGTGACTTTCTCCGCCGCCATCACGAGGTCGCCCTCGGCGTCGTCGCTGTCGTCTGCAACCAGCACGACCATTCGCGCGGCGCGAATTTGACTGAAGGCGTCTTCCAAAACCGTTGCGGCCACTTGCGTCACTCCCCGGACCGCAATCTTATCACCGGGATGGTCAAGCGCAAATTGTTTCGTGAGTGTGATGTGCCGCGGTGACACCAAGCGGATGAGCTTGCATGCGAACCTATCCGGCGCGCGCGACTTCGGCTTCGATCAAAAGGTCGGCGCCGATCGTGATGGAGCGGAGGTTGACGAGGCGAACCGAGCCACGCACCTTGCGCGACATCAGACCTTCGACCGCCGGTAGACCACATCCGAGGATCCGCGGCGAGAGGAAAAACGCGACGCGATCGACGATCCCGGCGGCGAGCGCGGCGCCGGCCAGATGCGCGCCGCCTTCGAGTAGAACGTTCGACCATCCGCGGCTGCCGAACTCGCGGACCAGGGCCATCAAATCGATTTTGCCATCGGTGGCTTGCGCTGGCACTATCTCCACGACACTGCCGGCACCGTGTCGATTCGCATAACGGCGCTCAGCCCGCGCGCGATTCGCCGGCGTGGTAATGAGCATCGTCGGCGCCGGCGAACGTTGACGAAAGATCCTCGCGTCGGCGGGCGTTCTCAGCCGCCCATCGATAATCACTCGGACCGGATCGCGGCCGCCCTCGAGGCGGCAAGTGAGGCGCGGATTGTCGGCGATCACGGTCGCAGCGCCGACCATCACCGCATCGGCCTCGCGGCGCCATCGATGGACCATCGCGCGCGATTCGAGCGAACTGATCCAACGCGAGTCGCCGCCCTCCGCCGCAATGCGGCCGTCGAGCGAGGTCGCGAGCTTGAGCGTGACAAACGGACGGCCGCGCGTCACCCGCATGAAGAAGCCTTCGTTAAGGCTGCGGCATTCGTTCTCGAGCACTCCCTCGGTGACCGCGATACCAGCCGCGCGAAGAATCGCGATACCGCGGCCGCGCACCGCCGGGTACGGATCGCGGCATCCGACGACTACGCGCGCGACTCCGGCATCGACTAGCGCTCGCGCGCATGGCGGGGTCTGCCCCCGATGAGCGCACGGTTCGAGCGAGACGTAGGCCGTCGCGCCAAGCGCACGAAAGCCTGCCTCAGCGAGCGCGTTGGTTTCTCCATGGGGCCGGCCGCCGGGCGAGGTCGCGCCGCGTCCCACAATCTCAGGGGTCGCGCCACGTCCCGCAGTGTTTGCGTTCTGCGTTATCTGCTCGTGCTCGCCGTGATGGGTCTCGCCGTCGCGCACGATAACGCAGCCGACCGCCGGGTTGGGCGTCGTCAGGCCGAGCATCGGACGGGCGAGATCCAGAGCTTCGCGCATAAAACGTTCGTCGACCTCCACCGAAGTCCGCCCCTCAACGGCAGGGATCGCGTTCATCGCATTTGAGGATCGGCGTGATCGCACCCGGAGAGTCCTTTGTCACCAACGAGGTTGAAATATAGCCAGCGGTTACGAAATCGGATCGCCCTTTTTTTCCCGTTGGCGTTGTGGGTCGATCATATCGTCTTGGTGCAAATTGTCTGCGCGCAAGTTGTCCTTGCGGAGGCGAATAAGGTCCTCGAGTTCGTGCATGAATTCATCGATGTCCTTGAATTGGCGATAGACCGACGCGAAGCGTACGTAGGCGACCTGATCGATACTGTGAAGCTCGTTCATTACGGCGCTCCCGACAAACGAGCTGGGCACTTCCTTGCCACCGAGTTCAGCTGCGGCGACCTCGATCCGGTCGGCGATCTGCTCGATCGTTTCCATTGAGACCGGCCGCTTCTCGCACGCGCGTTTGATCCCAGCGATCACCTTGAGGCGATCGTAAGGCTCACGCCGGTTGTCCTTCTTGACGACCATCGGGGCGGCCTCTTCGACGCGCTCGTAGGTCGTGAAGCGCCGCTTGCAGGAATAGCACATACGGCGGCGGCGGATCGTCGAACCATCGCCGGACATGCGGGAATCAACGACGCGGTTACCGCGATGGCGGCAGAAGGGGCAACGCATTGCTAGAGTTTATCGCGAACCCGCGACCTCAGTTTGGCGGCGGATCGTGGATCCTTCGCCGGACATCCGGGAATCGGCGACGCGGTTGTTTGCGTTGGCGGCAGTTTTAGGAGACCTCACCCGCGCTCGCGGCGCTCGCTTGCCCTCTCCGTGGACAAGTAGAGGGATCGAGAGTGGCGGCGCAGTATCGCGGTCTGGCGGCGTAGTTTCGCGAAGTGGCGAAGTTGCGACGCGCCGACGAAAGTTCATCCCGCCGGCGTCAGGTCCGGCGGGCCAAATCAAACCACCAAGGCCGTGGAGATACGCGGCCACCGATTGTATGAGGAATCGTGCAGGGTAAGCAGCGGCGCTCAGCTCTTGTGGGCCTCGATATAGGTGACGACATCCTTAACGGTGCGGATTTTCTCGGCGTCCTCGTCCGAGATTTCCATGCCGTACTCCTCCTCGAGCGCCATCACGAGTTCAACGATATCCAGCGAATCGGCGCCGAGGTCTTCGATAAAGGAGGCCTCAGAGGTCACTTCATCCGCTGCCACACCGAGTTGTTCACTGATAATCTCACGAACCTTCGATTCGACGTCACCAGCCATCGTATTATCGTTCCTCCTGCCCGCACTCGCATACACTGCCAGAGCCGGGAATCGTCACTGTCGCCCACACCCGCGCCCCGGAAAATCGCTCACTCTCGATTTCACACCTGAGAGCGGCCGGCGCTCGCAGCGGCTTGACAGGGCAGCTTATGTAGTTGAGCGTGCACAGGCAAGTTGAATGCTCCATCAAGGCGTCAATACTTTGATAATCCCGTATTTCGTCACCGCTTTCCACAATCGAAATACGATTATTTGCCGGCGTCCGCGGCCAGCGCCTGGATGGTCGCGCGCAACGAAGCGGAATCCTCAGCAGCGCGCACCTTGAGATTGCGGTTGATACGCCGCATCAAGCCCGCCAGTATCCGGCCCGCGCCGAATTCGATGGTCTCGATGATATCGGCGGCCGCGAGCGTCGTCATCGACTGCTCCCACAGTACCGAACCGGTGATTTGTTCGAGCAGGAGCGGCTTGACCCGCGCGGCCTCGCGATTCACTTCGGCGTTGACGTTGGCGATGACGCCGAATTTTAAAGGACCAATCGCCAGACGCTCAAGCACCGCTTCCATGCCGTCGCGGGCGGGTTGCATCAGCGGGCAATGGAACGGAGCGCTAACTTTGAGTTCCACCGATGCACCTGCGCCGCGCCCCTTGGCGGCTTGGAGCGCGCGGCGAACCGCACCCGCATTGCCGGATATAACGATCTGGCCAGGGGCATTGAGGTTGGCCGCGACCGCAATCTCGCCTCCGGTCGAGGCCTCGGCGCAGAGTTCGCGGACTGCGGCGAGGTCGAGGCCGATCAGCGCGGCCATCGCGCCGCGTCCCGGCGGACACGCCTCCTGCATCAGGCGGCCGCGCTCGCGCACCGCACGCAGCGCGGCGCCGAGCGTCAGCGCACCGGCCGCGACTAATGCGCTGTACTCGCCGAGGCTATGGCCGGCGGCCAACTCTGGCGTAATCGAGGATTCGGACTCGAATGCACGGAGCGCTGCGATCGAGGTTGCGAGCGTGGCCGGCTGAGTATTCGCCGTAAGTCGCAGGTCCTCTTCAGGGCCCTCGAAACATAAGCGTGAGAGCGCGAACCCAAGTGCCTCGTCGGCCTCCTCGAAGATCCGCCGCGCAACCGGAAATTCATGCGCCAGATCGGCTCCCATTCCTACTTTTTGTGATCCCTGACCGGGAAAAAGAAAGGCAACCTTCATCTTCGACATGTCTTTTGGCGGCATACTTTCCGGCAGATATGTCAGGAGGTCTCGCCCTTGGTCGGATGACCGGCGTGTGCCGGCGCTTCGCTTTCGCGATCGTCGCCGGCTCCTGCAGGGCTGTCGTCGCCAACGGGATGCGCATCGACGGCGATGCCGTTAGGAAATGGTCCCGTGCCGGCGGGAGAATGCTGATGATTGGCCGCAACCGCCTCAGCCTGATTTTCATCATACGGCGGTAAACCCGCAGGCCCGGCGGCGTGACTCGCGTCATAGTTCTCAGCGCGGTCGTACCTTTCGCCCTTGCTGAAGCGTTCGAGCTTGCGCTCGGGATTGGCCTCGCGATGGAGATGAAGCCGGTCGCGCATGCGGACGAAAAGCCCGCGAATACCCTTACTCGAAGGCTTCGCGATCATGGTCTCGGGACTATGCGCGGCGAGAATCTCAACGATGTCGGAATTGACCTGGCGCACCAGCGCCTCATTGGCGGCAGCACGGATTGCGTTGCGAATCGCGCGCGCGTTGGACGAGCCGTGGGCAATAATCGCGACGCCGTTGACCCCGAGCAGCGGAGCGCCGCCATACTCGGCGGGATCGAGCCGCTCGCGCACGCCGGCCAGCTTTTTTCGCACGAGCAGATAGGCCAGGCGCCGCATTATGCCGCTGGAGAATATTTCGCGCAGATTGCCAAGCATGAACGCAGCAAAGCCTTCCATCGTCTTGAGAGTGACATTGCCGGTGAAGCCGTCAGTAACGACCACGTCGGCCTTGGCCCGATTAATATCGCGGCCCTCGACGTAGCCAATGTAATTGACATGCGGCGCCATCTGCATGAGCGCCTCGGCGGCCGCGCGCGTGAGATCGGTGCCTTTGGACGGCTCTTCGCCGTTGGAAAGGATAGCGACGCGCGGGTTCACGACGTTATGCACTCGATGCCAGTAGACGCTGCCCATCACACCGAATTGCATCAGATGGATCGCCTTGACGTCGGTGTTGGCGCCCGCATCGATCAGCAGCGCAAAGCCCGCCGTGGTCGGCACCGGCGAGGCGATTGCCGGGCGATCGACGCCCGGCAGCGTACCAAGAATGGCCATCGCCGCAGCCATCATTGCGCAGGAATTGCCCGCACTGACAAAGCCATCGGCCGTGCCCTGCTTGACCATTTCGAGACCGATGTGAATCGAAGAATCGGGTTTGCCGAGCACGGATTCCAGCGGCGAATCGTCCATCGCGACGACCTCGCCGGCGTGCTGAATCTCAATTGCGAGGCCACCAGTCTTGTGCTCCGCGAGTTCGCGCGCAATGACGTCGCGGTCGCCGGTCAGTACAACCTCAACCCCGAAGTCGCGCGCCGCAAGGACGGCGCCTTCGATAATGGCCTTGGGAGCTAGATCGCCCCCCATCGCGTCGAGCGCGATTTTCACGGCTGCGCCTATTCCACCTATTCCTTAGGAGTTGCGAGTTCACGCCCGCGATAAGTGCCGCAATGGCCGCAGATACGATGGGGCATGGCGGGCTCGCCGCAGTTCGGACAGGCACCCGGGTTGACCGGGCGCAGTGCGTCATGGGAGCGGCGCATGTTGCGCTTGGAGTGGGAGGTGCGGCGTTTAGGTGCTTGCATGGCAGTTAACTTCCAATAGCTAAAATAATTTGGTTGTCTACTAATAGAAACGCAGATGGAACGGATTCGCCGCGGTTAAGTCGGCCGGCGGGCTTTAATCGAGTGGAGGATACTGAGACGCGCGTCGACCTTCTCGATAATGCAGCCGCATTCGCGTTCGTTAAGATTCGAACCGCATCGCTGGCAGAGCCCGTGGCAATCCTCGCGGCACAACGGACGGGTCGGCAAAGCCAGCAGCATCTGTTCGCAAATCAGCGGGGTCAAATTAACCACTTCTCCGTCGTAGAGCGAAAACTCCAAGTCCTCCACGCGCAAGCCGGCTTTGTTATCGTCACCGATCGAGCTCGGCGTCAGGACGTAACGGAAACTGCGTCCGCTCGGCGCGACAAACTCCTCGGTGCAGCGCGCGCACGTGGCCACCGTGGCAGCAGTGAATTCGCCGCGAAAGAACAGTTCCGTAGCCGCTCGATAATACGAGAGAACGACCCTCACCGGTCCTTCCAGGCGATATTCCCTGATCGGTCCGAGGCCGAGTGCGCGGTTGATTTCCCCTTCCGGCTCGGAAAAGGAAAGCTCCTTCGCATCGGCCGTAATATCATCTACCCGGAGCTTCACAACCTCGACGCCCCTTCTGGTCCCGGGCGCGGCTTCCGATTATTACATTTCATCGCGTGAGGTCCAATACGCCGGGCGGGCGTTCCAGTAGGGATGTGGAAGAAAGAGAGACTGGGGTTGCTCAGGAACGCGAAACTAATAATTTCCGGACTCTGAAACCTTACGAGGCCTTAGACTTCCCCTTTTTACTCAAGGTCGTTGCAATACGCCGGACGGGCGGTGCCAATTTTTGTCGGTGGAAGAACCAAGAATAACGCATGAGACGTTCAGGGTTTCTCCGCCGGGACGACCTCGCGGCTACGCGCGCGTATCGCGCCGGCGACGCCAATTTGCGGACAATCGAGTAACAGCGCGCATTCGGCGCAGCGCGGACTGCGGGCGTAGCAGACTCTCCGCCCGTGCAGGATCAAGCGCATCGAAAAGCCGGTCCATTCGCTTGGCGGAAGCAGTTTCTGCAAATCGATCTCAATCTTGTCCGGATCGATCTTGCGCGTGAGACCGAGCCGGCGCGAGAGTCGCCGTACATGGGTGTCGACCACCATTCCGGGCTGGCCATGGACGTGGCCCAGGATGACGTTGGCGGTCTTGCGTCCAACGCCAGGCAGCGTAAGAAGGTCTTCCATGCGGTCGGGGACATTGCCGCCGAAGCGGTCGACGATTTCGAGTGCCGCTGACTGCAGCGACTTCGCTTTCTGGCGGAAAAAGCCGGTCGTGACGATCAGCTCCTGGATTTGTTCGAGCGGCGCCGCGGCCATCGCGGGAGTATCGGGGATTTGCCGGAACAATTCCGGCGTGACGCGATTTACTCGTTCGTCGGTGCATTGCGCGGAAAGAATGGTCGCGGCCAGGCATTGCCATGGCGTGGTGAAGTCGAGGCTGATGCCGGCCTTCGGGTAGAGCTGGGTGAGCGTCATGGCGATCCGACGGGCGCGCGCGACAGTCGTATGGGAGACCTTTGCGATTGCTTTGCGCGGAGATCGCTTGGGCGCGGGTTTATTCGATCGCGATGCGGTCTTCATCTTATCCCTCGCGCCTCTCGCTTGGGATCATTTCAAGCGAACCGTCCTCCGTCATTGTCGCGTCGCGATTTGTCGCAGTGACGCGCAATGCCTGCGTGCGGAAGAACTCATCGATTTCGCTCTCGATGCGCGCGTGGTCCCAACCCAATTCTGCGCCCATTAGCCGTGCGACCTCGGGCGCCGACGCGATAGCCGACGCTGGATCGCGCCAGACCATTGAGGTGCGCCGCACGAGAAAATCGCTCACCGAAGTTGCGAGCTCATTGCGAATCGCGTGAATCACCTCAGCGCGAATCGCAGAGGCAGCCGGCACGATGGGCTGCGCCAGTTTGGGATGATCGCGCACGATTTCGATGACAAGCGCCGCGCGAGTGCCGTAGCGGCTCGTCAACATACTCGCGACGTCGCTCGCCACGATGGAGTCGTCACTCGCGATATCGCTCACGGTTTCGAGAGCGCCTCGGGCACCAGGCAGCGGCGTAGTGAGCGTCGGGCACGGACCGCTGGGACGCCCCATCCGGCGCATCACGCGATCGACAATCTTCTCCGCGATCGCGCGATGAGTCGTGAGCTTGCCGCCCGCAACCGAGAGCAGGCCCGACGCACTTTCGAGCACGATCTCTGCGCGCGAGACGGAAGACGGTGCCCGGCCACGCTCATCGATTTCCAGCGCGCGCAACCCGACGAAGCTATAGGCGACATCATCAGGCGACAGGCCGACGGCGGGTATCGCGGCGTTCACCAGATCGAGCAGGTAGGCGATGTCGGCGTCGTCGGCGCGAACGAGTTCGCGGTCGCCGTCGAAGTCGGTGTCGGTCGTTCCGATCATAACCGAGCCGCCGCGCGGCATCACGAAGACGATCCGGCCCGCAACGTCGCTCAGCACAAGCGAAGTGCGCACCGGCAGTCGCGCGGCGCTAATCACGAGATGGACACCCTTGGTCAGGCGGACGCTGGAGATGGCGTCAGGGTCGTCCATCCGACGGAGGTCGTCGAGCCATGGTCCAGTTGCATTGACGAAATAACGTGCGCGCAGTTCGATCGCAGCATCGCCAATCAAATCGCGCGCCGATGCGGCTGCGATTCTCGCACCCGCGCGCGAAAATCCTTCGATGGCGACGTGATTGACGATCGCCGCGCCGTGCATCGCGGCGTCGAGCGCATTCTCTAAGGTGAGGCGCGCGTCGTCACCCCAGCCATCGTAGTAGAATGCGCCACCCGTGAGCCCATCTGTAGCGAGCGTAGGTTCCAGCTCGCCCACGCCCATAGCCGATAGTCGGCGATGGCGTTGTGCGGCCGACACCCGCGCAAGCAGATCGTACAGCACGAGACCGGCCCAGACGGAAAATCTGCCCGGCCTGCGCCCACGATAAAATGGAAAGAGGAATTGAATCGGATGAACCAGATGCGGCGCCGTCAGCAGCCGCAGGCGTTCGCGCTCGCGCAGGGCCTCGCGCACCAAGCGAAATTGGCCTTGCGGAAGGTAGCGCAAGCCGCCGTGAATGAGCTTGGAGGATCGCGAGGAGGTCTCACCGGCGAAGTCGCCGCGATCGACCAGAGCGACGCGCAGCCCACGCATCGCAGCGTCACGCGCGATTGCGGCGCCGCTGATGCCACCGCCGATTACGGCAAGGTCGAAGCTTTCGGTGCGTAGCCGATCAAGCTGGCTGGTCCGGGAAATTTCGTTCGCCGCCGGCGCCCTGACTGCAAAGGGCTTCATGCATCGTCACCAGCGGGGCATTCGCATACCGTGCACTGGAAGCGCTTGGCCTGCGATCCAGTTATCGCGAAACGGGATGCGACACGCTCGCCCGCGCGTCAGTCTTCGGGTTCTTCTTGAAAAGAGTAGCGTTCTTCTGTCCACGGGTCGCCATGATTGTGGTATCCGCGAACCTCCCAGAAGCCGCGCCGGTCGTGCTTAGTAAACTCGATCGCGCGCACCCATTTCGCGCTCTTCCATCCGTAGAGCTTCGGCACCACCAGGCGCAGGGGAAATCCGTGATCGGGATGGAGGTCCTTGCCGTCATGGCCCCACGCGAGCATAACGTCGTCGTCGAGGAATTCTTCGAGCGTCAGGTTGGTCGTGTAACCGCCGTCGCACAGGACAAAGAGATGGCGCGCCTCGGGCCTGAGTTTGACCTGCTGCATGAGGTCGCGGACCTTGATGCCCTCCCAACGATTGTCGTAACGGGACCACGTCGTGACGCAATGAAAATCCGAGATCTGGATGGTCTTGGGTAATTCGCGCAACTGTTTCCAGCTAAACCGCACCGGCTGCTCAACTAGCCCGATAATGCCGAAGTCCCACTTTTGCGGATTGAACTTTGGCGTCGGTCCGTAACTTAGAACCGGAAACTGTGCCGTCAGGTACTGACCCGGCGGCAGACGGTCTCCCGCGTCGATTCGTTTAAGCGGCTTCGCCATGGGTTAGGAAAATAGCGAAGCGCCGCCCGCATCGGAAGAGCTAAGCGGATTAACAGTTGGTCAATAGTTGATTAGTGCGACGAAGAGGTCTGCAACATTGGTCCCGGTCGGGCCAATGATCACCAGGTCGCCCAGCGCCTTGAAGAACTCGTAGGCGTCGTTGCGGCTGAGAGCGGCGTGCGGATCGAGGCGCGCCTCAGCCGCGCGTCCGATGGTCTCAGGTGTGACGATGGCACCGGCGGCGTCGGTCGGCCCGTCGATGCCGTCGGTGCCGGCGAACATCGCAATCACTCTGGCGATGTCGTCGCGGCTCGCGACGATGCTCGCCAGTTCGATCGCAAACGCGAGTGCGGATTGCTGCGCGCGCCCTCCCCTGCCGTCGCCCTTGACCGTCACTACCGGCTCGCCGCCCGCCAACACGCATACGCGCTCAGCGGTAATTTCGCTCACCTGCCGCGCGAGCGCGCGCCCCAATTCATCCGCTTCGCCATCGAGTTCGCGTCCCCGTTCGACTCGATATCCGAGCGCCACTGCGGCGTCGGCGGCAGCGTCTACGGCCATTCGATTGTCGCCGATGATCACATTGGTTACCCGCGTCAGCGCCGCGTCACCGCGCTTAACGGTTTCGTCGAATTCGCCCGCGGCGCCACGCTCTAGATAGTCGCGTATCGTTTCGGGCGCTCGACCCCAGAGCCGGCGCCGCTTGAGTACGCCGATCGCATCCGTATAGTTCGTCGGGTCGGCTGCAGTTGGGCCCGAGCCGATCGTCGCAAGGACTTTTTCTGAATTGTCGGACAGATTACGGCTGGAATCGCCGGACAGGATATTGGCGGGAACGTCGGACAGAATCAGGCTGAGAACTTCGACGCCTGCGGCCGTGGCAGCCAGCAGGCGACCGCCCTTGATCGCCGACAGATGCTTGCGCACGGTATTCAGCTCGCCGATATTGGCGCCGGCGCGCATCAGGGCGGCGCTGATCGCAATCTTGTCGGCCAGCGTAACGGCACCCGCGGGCGCCGCGATCAGAGCCGAAGCGCCGCCGCTCAAGGCGAGCAGCACGAGTTCGCCGGGCTTCGCCCGCGCCGCCAATTCCAGTGCTGAGCGCGCCGCCGCAACCGAGGATTCGTCGGGTAATGGATGAGCCGCGAACATCACGCGCGATTGCAACGGTGCCGTGCCGGAATCATCAACGCTGCCGGCGGATACGACGGCGCGATCCGCATTCCTGGCTGGCGTTGCAGCGTCAGCCATACTGTCAGCCGACGCGATCACGAGGCCCTCGATCAGCCGCTCGCCCAGCCGATGCTCGGCTTCGGTGGCCATCCCGAGCGCCGCCTTGCCGACCGCAAGCAGCCGGACGCCCCGCGCCCGAGCGATAATTGCCGGCACGTTTTCTGCGCCCACCGTCGCACCCGTCAGCGCTTGCGCCATGACGCGACGAGGTGCGACCGCGGCGACCGCAGCAGCATAGATACGCATCAGATCGGCTCGCGCGCGCGATCGCGATGGCGGTGAAGGATTTGCGCTCATGCGCGCATTTCAAGGTTTGCGGCGAAGCGTTTTGATCTTGCCGTCGCGCATCGCGACCAGCACCAGGTCAGCGATCCCGACGAAGAGTCCGGTCCCCACCACGCCCGGGATCGCCAAGAGGTCGCGTTCAAGCCGCGCCGGATTGCGAATCTCGCGCACGCCGCAATCGAGAATCAGGTTGCCATTGTCGCTGAGGAAATCGACGCCGCCAGCAGTGCTGCGAACTTTAGGCTTGAGTCCGAGCTTCGCGATCTGGCGCTCGACAAAGGACACCGCAAACGGCACGACTTCGACCGGAAGATTTCCGCGTGCGCCGAGCCGCTTTACCAGCTTCTCCTCGCCGACCAGAAAGATCCGCTTGCGCGACGCCTCCGCGACGACTTTCTCGCGAACCAATGCGCCGCCTAAACCCTTGATCATGTGGAGTCGCGGATCGACCTCGTCGGCGCCGTCGAAATCGGCGGCAAGTCTCGGCGCGTCGCGCAGTTCAATGAGCTCCAGTTTAAGCGATCGCGCCAGATCCGCGCTCGCGTGCGAGGTCGGCACTCCGCGCACTTTCAGCCCGCTAGCGCCAAGCGCGCGAATAAATGCACTCGCGGCCCGACCAGTGCCGAGTCCGATAGTCTGCCCGTCCTTGACGTAACGCAGCGCGTGGCGCCCCAGCGCGTGAAGATCGGGGGCCGTATGGATCGCAGGCTTCATCGCTCGCCGATATGCGCCGGTACGACCGTTGCGCGGGACTTAAAGCTTTGCGGCACTTGGCGGCTAGCCCTTCGCGTTGCGCAGCAGATTCATAAACTCTTGACGCGTCCCTTGATGCGTGCGGAAAACGCCGAGCATCGCCGAGGTCGTGACGTACGAATTCTGCTTCTCCACTCCACGCATCCGCATGCACAGGTGCTCGGCTTCGAGCACCACGGCGACGCCGAGCGGCTCGATTTCATCCATAATGGTATGCGCGATCTGGGTCGTCATACGCTCCTGCACCTGCAGGCGCCGCGCGAAGATCTCAACCATCCGCGCGATCTTCGACAAACCCACGATGCGGCGGTTCGGCAGGTAGGCGACGTGCGCCTTGCCGAAGAACGGCAGCAGGTGATGCTCGCACAGAGAGTAAAAGTCGAGATTCTTGCACAGGATCATCTCCTGGTACTCTTCCTCGGTGAAGAGCGCGCCGTTGATCGCGACCTTGGGATCCTCGTCATAGCCGCGCGTCAGAAATTCGAGCGCCTTGGCGACGCGCAACGGCGTGCGCGCGAGTCCCTCACGTTCGGGGTCCTCGCCGCAATGCCTCAGGAGGGTGCGAACGGCCTCCTCCACCGATGCCCGGTCTTCCGCCATGTGGTTATTCCTCTCGGCCCGCTTCAGTCACAGGCCGGACTCTGCCGGCGGCTCCACTCGAGCGCCAGCTCGATTGCGAGCGAAGGTCCGCCGCCGCTCATGATGTTGAAGCCCGCGACCTCTCGGGCCAGCGTGCTCATCAGGGCGATGTTCTGTTCGATCGACATCCGCCTCGCATCGTCATCCGACATCCCGGCGTAACGGTCAAGATGGTGAGAGGCCGCGCTCAAGTCCGGAATTCGGTCCTTGAGGTAGTTCGCCATCGATTCACGTTTGACCGGCAGGATGCCCAGGATCACTTTGAGGCCGCACGCGCGCGCCTTTTCAAGGAACGGACGCGCCGTCGCTTCATCGAAGACCGGTTGGGTGATTACGAAGCGCGCGCCGGCCGCTGCCTTGCGCTCAAGCAGTGCCAACTCGCGATCGAGAGCCCTGCGATTCGGATTGCCGACCACGCCGGGCAGCAGCCCGGGCAGGGTCTTCAGCAGGCGCTTGCCCTCGCCGGTGTCGCCACGATTCAGATCCGCAATCATCTGAAGCAGTCCGAAGGTATCGAGGTCGTGCACCGGCTGCCCACCCGCGCCATCGGCAGGTCCGAGCTTGTCGCCCTGCAACGCTACCACCGCGTCGATTCCGATTGCGCCGGCGCCCAACAGGTCGGCCTTGAGCGCGAAGCGATTGCGGTCGCGGCACGATACGTTGAGCACTACCGGGATTCCCAACCGCACTTTGATCATCGAGCCGAACACCAGCGATGACATCTTCACGCGCCCGAGCGCGTGGTCGACCAGATTGATCGCGTCCACCTGACCGCGTACCGCCGCGAGCCGTGCGAGCAGCGATTCCACTGCAATCCCGCGCGGCGGCGAGGTCTCGACCCACAGCGCCGGCGCGGCACCTGTGAGCGAATCGATCAGGGCTGTCATCTGATTAATTTTTCCGGAAATGCTCGCAGGGTCAATGCGGTGTTCCCTCGGATGATCGCAATATCGGGCAATGCCACGGTTCGGCAACTCAAGCGGCTTGTGATGTAATTGGGAAACAGTTCAGCGTGGCGGCGCAAACAGATCGCACTCATACGGCAGGCTCGCAGCGGCGATGAAGGCGTGGCTCAGGCTTTGAGCCGTTCGTTGGCCTTCACCTTTTGATACTTGCGATAATCGTAACCGGTCGCCATCGCCATCAGCAGCGCTTCCATCCCGCCCTCCTTCTCCCGCCGCAACACCCGCAGGCGATCGAAGAACTCGCGGAAATCTTTGTCCACTCGCACCACGCCAGGCACCGGCTTCAGGAAGAAGTCGTGCAGTCGGGTGACCGTGAAACGCAGCGAAGAGTAGCGCAACTCGTTGGGAAACGCGTCCCATTCGGCCAGTGACAGCGTGCGCACCGATTCATAGCCGCGCAGCAGGTAACGAAAGCGATCGAGCGAGTAGCCGCCATCGACGAAGCATAAGGCGTTTACGCCCGTTGCGATATCGAAAATAAATTTGCCGCGGCAGGCAGCCTCAAAATCGAGTACTGCGGTCAGCTTCTCACCCCGAAACAGCAGGTTGTCGGCAAACAGATCGCCGTGGATTATCCCTTTGGGCAGCTTGCCTTCGAGATAGCGCGTCAGGTAATCGATCTCGTCCTCGAGCGTGCGCATGATCTTTCGGAAGTAATTCGGCAGGCGTTCGCGCACGGTGAGGTAGAGGTCTGCGATCCGCTCGAAGCTGAAGCGGTTGTCGATACCCTTCTTGTACCCCTTGCCGATCACGTGCAGATCGCCGAGGGTGCGCCCTATCGTCTCAAGCTGGGTCGGACGCAGCCGTCCCGCGATCGGCACACGCCCCTCACTGTATTTGTACAGCGAGATGCACTTGCTGTCGTAGTCGCGGTAATAGCGGCCCATTCGATCCTGTATCGGATGTGGGCATGGAAACGCGTGCTTGCGCAGAAATGCCAGCAGATCGATTTCACGGCGGACTTCGCTCTCGCTCTTTACCTCGTCGATCCGCAGCAGGAATTTGCCCTTGGCGGTTTCCAGCAGGTAGTTCGAATTGACCGAGCCTTCGGGAATGCCGGCCACCCCGCCGAGCCGCCCGAAATTATATTCGTTAGCGAGCTCTTCGAGGAAAGATTTGTGGAGCTCGGTGTAAACAGCCATTGAGATGCGATTGAGATGCCAAATCCGCCGCAAGTCTAGGGCCGAATCATCGGTTCGTCAACTGCGGTCCGCGCGAAAACTACCATCGCACGCATGATTTCGTTCATATTCCTTTATCCTATCACTATCGACCGTTATAGTGGTGAATCGGATTGCGGCATAATCTTGCACTGGCAGCTGGAATGCTGCGAGCCGCGCAAAATCAGTCACGCAAAGAGCGATGGGCAGACGAGTGGCTAGCAAGGCAACCGATCGAAGTCATTCCTAGAAAGCTGAAGCGGACGACGACGATCCCGAAGGCAAAGAAGAAGATGAAGAAATCAACCGAGGCCGGGAAGCCGGCGAAACCGGCAGTCGCGCCAAGGAAGACGACAACCGCGAAGAGCGGAAGTAAGGGCGTTGAATTAATCGGCAAGAAGGCGCCCGCCTTCGCGCTCGCCGATCAGGACGGCAATCAAGTATCGCTCGCGTCGCTGACGGCGAGCGGCAGTGTGGTGCTCTATTTCTATCCCAAGGACATGACGCCCGGATGCATCACTGAGGCGTGCGACTTTCGCGATAATCTCGGCGCCGCACGCGCGCTTGGTGCCCAGGTCGTCGGCGTCAGCGCGGACTCGACCGCCTCGCATCAGAAGTTCATCGCGAAACAATCGCTCAATTTCACGCTCCTGAGCGACCCCGGCAACATCGTCACTAAGGCGTATGGCGTCTATAAGAAGAAGTCGCTTTATGGGCGCGAGTTTATGGGTATCGAGCGGACCACATTCATCATCGGGCGCGACGGTGTGATTAAGCGGATATTCCCCAAAGTGAAGGTCAACGGCCACGGCGACGAGGTACTCGCAGCACTCGAGCAGTTGGGCTAGCGGGATATGGGATCGGAGACCCTTAAGGCGAGACAATCGGCGCATTGAGCAGGTTATCGCGCAGAAAATTGGTTAGCGGCAAATCCACCTCTCGGCCGAGTTCATGCGCACCCGTGGGAAAATAGTGGGTCTCGACGCGAGCTCCGCGATCCGCAAGCGCCTGTGCGAGTTGTTCGGCCTGAATCACTGGCATCCTGCGGTCACGCGCGCCGTGCAGGATCAGCACGCTGCATTCGAGATGCGCCGGCAGATGTTCGATTACGCTGCGTTCCTGCAACACTCGCTTGGACGGCCAAACCTGCTGCAGAATTGAGAGCTTCGTCCGCAGCGGCGCCTCCGGCCACAGCTTCAGCAGGTCGTAGGCACCGGACTGCAGAATCACTGCCCGAGGACGCGTGTCCGAGTCCATCAGCAGGCCCGCCGCCACCGCACCGTTAGCCAAGCCCCACACCGCCATCCGCGCCGGATCGACGTCGGGTCGCGCTGCCAGCAGATCGAGCGCACGCCGTGCCGCGTCCACTGATTGCTCACCGACGAAGCGGCTCGGACCCGAAGATTTGCCATAGCCGGGCAGGCTGATGCAGGCCATACGCATGCCCATCGCGACGAAATGTTCGACGTTGTTGATACATTGGCGGGCGTCGCCTTTGTCGCCGTTGAGTACCAGCACGGCGGGCAGGCGGCCCGGCTCCCTGGCGAGAGCGATGAACCCTTCAATCTGGTACTGGTCGGCGCCCGACGAGATCTGAAAGTTGAAAGGCGTCGTTTCGATCTTGATGGGTATAGCGACTGTCGTCGGCTTTGGCGCTGCTGCTTGCGAAGTACTGACCGGCGCCGCTTGGCGTTTACCCTGACACGCGCCGAAAACCACCGCGGCTAGCGCGAGTGCAAACCACCTCCAGCGCTTTACCCCGCGGGCCTCACAATCGAACGATCGCCGAATTGTTGACGGGGCGTGTCGCGACCTCTGAGGGGAATTCATACGCCGGCTAATTTATCTTCGATTGCCGGGATTTGAAACGGTCAGGCTAGCTAAGCTGTTTTAGCGGAGGTATCCGGCGTGCCCAAAGCCACCGTTGACCAGAAACACGATTAGAAAGATCACCAGAACCCACATGACCAATCCACCCCCATCGCGATAGCCGTGATGATAGGTGCGATAACTGCCGCCGCCAAAGAGCAAAACCAAAAGAATAATCAGTAGTATCGTAGCACTGCCTCCTTGCCATTAGCGAAACAACCCTGACCGAAATGTGCGAAGCGATGATGGATTGCGGATGGAACTTGGACGGGCCCGCGCGCTCGACCCGTCTAAATGGTGCGCCCTTCGGTGCTGCTTCGCGTGCGACCCTGAGCGTTAAGTTCACAATTCTAGGCGCGGCTTTTAGCGGCGTGCAATACGAATCTGTTCCATGAAGAACAACATCTGGTGAATGTACTGTTCGAGCCATGAAAACCGTTCCCCTCGGAACGAAACTCAAGGCGAAACATCGGCCAAGAAGGCGCAGACGCTCAAAACGCCGCGGCGCACCCTTGGTTTGAGTGTAGCAGCGAGAGGTACTGTCTGAATTAAATTAAGCCAGTATCCAGCGAGATGGCGGCGTTGAATCGAATCGACAATTCACCGATACTATCTGGCTCGGAGGAAAGGCCGGCGGGTAACATGGACACTATGGCGGCGACGCAGATCGACTTTGAGAAAGGTGGCGGCGTAATTCCGGTGGTCACTCAGGACTACATTAGCGGGAAACTGCTGATGGTCGCATATATGAATCGCGAAGCCTTCGAGGAGACTATCGCCACCGGACGGGCATGCTACTTCTCGCGCTCGCGTAATCGGCTCTGGCGCAAGGGCGAGGAATCCGGCAATTTCCAGTCCGTACGCGAGATCCGCACCGACTGCGACGCCGATACACTTCTGCTGCGAGTCGAGCAGCACGGGGACGCCGCCGCGTGCCATGAAGGCTACGAGTCCTGCTTTTTCCGCGTGCTCGACGGCGGCGCTTGGCGCGTGACCGACCAACGCAAGGTCGATCCCGCGAAGTACGGCGCGAGCTATGGACATCATGATGCGAAACCGGTCAAGCCCGGCGCTTGAGTGTCGGCGACTGGCCGGTGGGCTCCCATATTTTGCATCGGCGCCACTGCAGCGCTCACGCACTGAAAAAACTCAATGGCGACCAACGGCAACGCACTGAAATTTGGCATTCCCAAGGGCAGTCTCGAGAATCAGACGCTCGAACTGATGCGCAAGGCGGGCTGGCGCATCGCCGTCGGCGATCGCTCCTATATTCCGCGCTCCGATGATCCCTCGTTGAATTGCCGGCTGCTGCGCCCGCAGGAGATGCCACGCTATATCGCCGACGGCACGCTCGATGCCGGCATTACGGGCAGCGACTGGATCGTCGAGAATGCGGTGGATCTGGTCGAGATCGAAAGCTTTATCTATTCGAAGGCCTCGCTGCAGCCCACGCGCTGGGTATTGTGCGTGCCCGATCGATCCCCAGTGCGCAGGCTCGAGGACCTGGAAGGTAAGCGCGTCGCGACGGAGATGGTCGCGTTCACGCGCCGGATCTTCGCTGATCGGAAAGTTAAGGTAGATGTTGAGTTCTCGTGGGGCGTAACGGAGGCCAAGGCTGCCGACGGACTGGTTGATGCGGTCGTCGAGGTCACCGAAACCGGATCGTCTCTACGTGCAAACGGCCTTAGGATCGTCGAGGAATTGCTGACCTCGTCGCCCGTGCTGGTGGCCAACCGCACGGCTTGGTCTGACGGCTGGAAGCGCGAAAAGATTCGCCAGATTGGTGTCCTGATGAAGGGCGCGCTCGACGCCGAGAGCCGCGTCGGGATCAAGATGAATGTCGCACGCGATCATCTCGAAGCGGTAATCGGACTGTTGCCGTCGATCACCGCGCCGACGGTCTCGCAGCTTTACCCGAGCCCGAATCTGAAGGGCAAGGAATGGCTCGCCGTCGAGACCGTGATCAGCGAGCACACAGTGCGTGAGTTGTTTCCCAAGTTGATTGAGGCGGGCGCGGTCGGCATTATCGAGTTCGCCCTCAACAAGATTATCTAGCGCTACCGCGATAGGCGCTTGAAGACCGAGGCCCAACACAAATCGAAGCTGTGTTCCTGAGCGCGGCGAATGGTTTCGCTCCGTGGAATGCACATGAAAGCGGCGTCGCGCACTTGGCGGACGCCGCTGGATTTTGAGGCTTTATCGGCCGTAACTTAAGGCCCAGGGCCGCAGGTGCCGAGGGAGTCAGGCGTTCCCTGTGCAATCCGTCCGCTGGTGAGGGAGATCACCCCGACAGTCATGCGGTCTGCGGTCGCATGACCTGGCGCAGGCAGGTTTGTATAGGTACCTGGCTACGCTGGTGCGGCGCGGTATGGCTTCCGCGGCCCCGGGCAACAACTCCACCTTGATTGTCGACCCAATACTTATCCCGCTTTCCTGGATAGTCACCCAAGACACAGCAGCACTGCGGATCGCCAAGGCCGGAAGGCGCCGGGTTAAGCGAGCCCAAAGCGTGCCCGCTTAACCCGGATGATTGACGTTTTAAAGTAAGTTGAAGTTGTACTGGAACGTGCTAAGCAGCATGCTCTGGCCTTTGAACAGGCCGACGCCACTCATCCTGTTGCCACCTACTAGCTCGATCGCCTGCAATTTGACGAAGTACTTCTTGGTCCATGGCGGATTCACTATTACCTGCGGGAAGATTGCCATGTTATTGCCGGTCGGTTGATAGATCATCGTGTAGGTCGGCGCAACGTCGTTCCACAGCCAGGAGGTGCCGACATTAAGCAGAAGGCTCACGTCGTTCTTCGGCGGGTTGAAGTCGACCGCGTTGCCGAGTGTGAAGGTCTTTCGATGGTCCATCATGATCTGATCGTAGACCTCGACATTTGCCGAGAGGTTGCCGGTGGCGGTCAGCCACGGTGCATAGGCCTGGTCGATGTCGAGTGCCACCATCCACCTGACCAGATCCGTATAGGCGATGTCGCTGA
>Ga0182024_10001937_pt1 | contig 52182 bp, 51 predicted proteins | sample P32metaG_FD_120480 | JGI IMG/M metagenome (GOLD analysis project Ga0182024, IMG submission 120480) | Permafrost microbial communities from Stordalen Mire, Sweden - P3-2 metaG (Illumina Assembly) | ecosystem: Environmental > Terrestrial > Soil > Wetlands > Permafrost | place: Sweden: Stordalen... | reverse complement strand
GCAGCCCGGTGCTCGACGTCGATTGCACGTAGTTTCCAACGTCGACCAGACGCAGCCCGACCCGGCCGCTGATCGGCGCCGTGATGTCGCAGTAGGTGATGTTGAGCTGGGTCGCATCGATCAGGGCCTGGTCGCTGTCAACCGTGCCCTGGTCCTGCTTCACGAGCGAGACCTGCGTGGCCAACGTCTGTTCGGGGATGGAATCCTGCTTCCAAAGCGTTTGGTACCGCTGCAAATCGATGTTCGCGTTGTCGAGCAACGCCTGATCGTGCTCCTTTTGCGCGACGTATTGCGCGAGCTGGGCATCGTAGGGACGAGTGTCGATCTGCAACAGGAGATCGCCTTCCTTGACCATCTGCCCTTCCGTGAAGAGGACCTTCATGAGCTGCCCGTTCACGCGGCTTTGGATCGTATCGGTATTCAACGGGGTTACAGCGCCCAGTCCGACCAGGTAGACCCCGATGTCGCCCCTGGTCGCCGTCGCGGGTACGACGCGGATCTTATCGCTCGCTCCAGCTCCGCCGTGCTTGCCGGTCCCGGTCTTGGCGGTGGTCGTCGTTGCCTGGCTTTTTTGCAGAAATGCCGGCAGATAACTCGGCAAGAAAAAATAAACGCCGGCTGCCGCCGCCGCCACGAGGACGAGCATCACCACAATCCATCCAAGCCCCGTCAGCGAGCTGCGCTTCACGGGCTTACCGACGGGGATTCTCGGGGCAATTGCCGTGCCGTTCGCATGGGGTGCGATTGGCGCAGGCCGGGGAGTTTTTTGCTCGAACACTTCTTTTGCCATATATGAACTTAAAAGCGGGTAGGTACGCTCCGGCGCGTATTGTACTACTTCGACCCTTGGTTCGGCGAGCTTTGATCGAGAAGCAGCATGGCGGACAGCTTCTTCCTGTGGTCGGCGATGGCCGCTTCATAAGCAGCACGATGGTCAGGGGTTAGCTGCGCAGCGATCTGCTGGTGATAATCGTCCAGCGTCGACATCACATCCAAGCTGAACTGGTGGCGCACCTGGTAAATATGCTGGGCCATCTCCCTGACCGTCGGTTGAATCCGGTTGATTTCGTCGGGGGTCAAGTGATAGTCATCGACGTATTTTTTGTCGATGCGAGCGACGAAAGCGTCCGGATCATTGGTCCTGCTCATGAACGAAGAGAGCTGCGTGTCGGTGTAACTCCAAGCCACCAGCCCTCCAGCCAGAGCCCCCATCAGAAAGACTCCGACAAAGTCGGCGATAATCTTTCGTGTCGGGCGCATAGGGGGAAGCATGTGCATAAGTGTCTCACGAGACCTGAATATTTTCCATCTGAACAAGACTTCTCACTCCCGGCTCGAAATCCCCTCCCCGGTCCATGTAATTCATGCTCAGGGTCACCGTCGCGGCGATCACCAGGGCGGCCAGGGAGGCGAGCAGCGCGCGCCAGCCGATTCGCTCAAATTCTTCCTGCTGCAGGGTTTCCGTCCTCAATCGCGCAAGCGTGCCGGTGACGAAGCCATAGGGTGGAACGGTTTCTCCGGCAAAAGTCGGGGTGCTGCGCAAAAGCAGGTCGTGCCAATTTTTATCTTCATTTGTGTTCATTTTCGTTCCTCGAGTTTGTGAATCATCTGACGAAGCTGGGGACGGACGCGGAAGAGGCGCATTTTAATTTTTGAGATGCTCCACCCCGTTGTCTCGGAGATTTCCTGCAGAGACCGGCCTTCCAAGTCAACCATGAGAATAAGGCTGCGATCTTCCGGGGACAGGGAAGAAAGTATTTTGTCGACCAGATCGCGCGCCGCGATCGCATCGCCCGCGTCGGGGGAGCTGCCCGTCAGCCAAGCGGCGTCAAAGACGTCCGATTCTTCCGGCGTCAAATCGGACCGGCGGACCTCGGGACGGATTTTCTGGGCGCGCAACCGATCCAGGCAAGTGGTAAGGGCAAGGCGCGAGACCCAATGCGTGATCGGAGCGTCGCCCTTGTACTGATGCAGCCTGGAAAACGTCTTCATCAATATCTCCTGAACGAGGTCCTTCTCATCGTCCCGCCGGGGAAGGTGGGTGCGGACAATCTTGGATATGACGGGATAGAGATGCCGGATGAGTTCCTCGGCAGCGCTTTCATCACCCTTCTTCCAACGCTGCAAACATCCATTGACGTCAATAGCTTCATCCATGCGTTCTCAAGCTTAGGGCGGGCCTTCGAAATAGGACAAGGTTGCGTTGCGAATCCATTTTGGGTTGTGGCGAGGCGCGAGGAGGGAGCATACCCGCAGGTCTGTGACCAACGAGCAACGAAGCCACAGCCCCAGAGGGTCGCAACCCTTCGGGCCGGAGTTCTTTTGCCTTCTGGCTTTGTCGCTCGCTCGTCACGTAGCGCCATGGCTATGCTCCTCACTCGACTCCTCGCCAGAAGGCAAAAGAACTGCCGGCGCAACCTTGTCTTATTTCGAAGGCCCGCCCCAGCCAACGTCAGGATCATGCAACAGCGGATTTGAATGGGCATCATAACGTATCTCAGGCTTTAAGACGCTTCAGCCAGAGGAACGGTCACTCTAAACGCAGCCTAGACTGCCTTGCGCATCACGCATTCGGCAGTAGCGTGGGGAATATGATCCGAACCCTACTCGTCCTCCTGACCGGCCTTTCCTTTCTCGGTACAAACACTTATGCCGCTCCCCTTGCGGTGGGAGCTCCGGCTCCCCAAGTCAGTGCGATCGACCAGAATGGCCAGCCGATCCAGTTCGCGGATATTTACGCGAAAGGCATCACCCTGGTCTATTTTTACCCGAAGGCGGGCACCTCGGGATGCACAGCGGAAGCCTGCTCGCTGCGTGATTCTTATGACAAATTACAGGCGCAGGGATTGCAGATCATCGGCGTAAGCCGCGATGGCGCCGACGCGCAGAAACATTTTCAGGAACAGTACACGCTGCCATTTACCCTCGTGGCGGATACGGATGGCAAGGTCGCCGAAGCGTTCGGGGTCCCGATGATGATGCACGGCATCCTCCCCCTCGCCTCGCGCCAATCGTTCATCGTGAAGAACGGCAAAATCGCCTGGAACTCGCTGAAAGCCCAGACCAAGGGCAGCGCCGAAGAAGTCCAAAAAGCGCTCGATGGACTGAAGTAGTTTGTAGCGGCGGTCTATGACCGCCGAGGACATGCAAAACGCTTCCTCACTGCGTCGGCGGTCATAGACCGCCGCTACAGGTATCTACTCCCCGTCATTCCCGATGGAGCCGGTGGGACATACATTCATGGCCCGGTCCGCGGCGTCTTCCTCTTCGGCGTTGGTCGGTTGTTTGAAGAAATAGACCTTTGTTTCATCCTCGTTGTACTTGAGCAAATTCGCGGCCTCTTCCAAGCACGTGTGACACGGCGTGCAGGTATCATCCACATACCATTTGCCGGGCACGTTTTCGGGAACTTTCTGGGTCTTATCCGCCATAACTATCTCCTTCGGGGTTTGGGTTGAGGGTTGATTGAGAGGTTTATTTGAATTCCACGGGCTGGCCGGTGGCTTCAAGCACCGTCACCCATAAATTTCCCTGCGGATTGACCTTGCGTCGCCGGGCTGTGACAACACTTATCGGCAGGTTGACATAATGACCGTGCCAGCGGCCGACAACCATGTTCGTCTTGCCGGCCATCGCGGCATGAACGGCGTTCTGGGCCAGACGCAGGCAGTAAATCGCGTCCTGCGGCGAAGCGGGCACGCTGCGAATGACATAACTGGGATCGATATATTTGATATTGATCTCCTTGTTGCTCGCCTTGAAATAGCTCTCGATTTGTTTTTTGAGGAACGGCCCGATGTCGCCGTATTTCAGGTTGCCGGAAGCGTCGGTCCCACCCGTGTTATTCTGCATCAGGTGTTGTCCCGCGCCTTCCGCCACGACGACCACCGCATGGCCGCGCCGGGAGAGGCGATCTTCCAGACACGCCAGCAGGCCGTGTTTACCGGTAAGCTGAAACGGCACTTCCGGAATGAGGACATAGTTGACGCTATTCTCGGCCAGGGCCGCAAACGCCGCGATGAAGCCCGAGTCGCGCCCCATGAGCTTCACCAGGCCGACGCCGTTCGGGTAACCCTGGGCTTCGCTGTGAGCGCAACGAACGGTACGGACCGCTTCGGCAAAAGCGGTTTCGAAGCCGAAACTCTTGTCCATGTATTCGAGATCGTTGTCGATGGTCTTGGGAATGCCGATCACGCTGATTTTCAGGTCGCGTTTGGCAACTTCGGCAACGATGTCCTGCGCCCCGCGCAGGGTGCCGTCGCCACCGATGACGAAGAGGACGTTGATCCGGTATTCGACCAGGAAATCGACGATTTCCGCCTTCGATTGCGGTCCGCGCGAGCTGCCGAGAACGGAGCCACCATCCTGATTCAGATCGCTGACAAAATCGGGTGTGAGATGCAAAGGCGAATGGCCGTACTTGGGAATGAAACCCTCATAGCCATAAGGGATGCCATAAATGGTCCGAACGCCATAACTGTAATTAAGGGTCAGGACGAGGCCGCGGATCACGTCGTTAAGGCCGGGACAAAGCCCTCCGCAGGTAACTACCGCGCAAATGGTCTGGGCGGGATTAAAGTAAATCCGCTCGCGCGCTCCGGCGTGCTCGATGGTGACAGGCTCCGAGCCATTCTCGATGGCGTCCTGAACTTTCTCCAACGAATGATCGAAAAGCACCCGGTGACCGTCGTCGGTCATGAACTCAGCATCCATCTCGTACCGAAGGCGTTGCAACGGCGAGGTAAATTCGGCCGGGCCCAGATTGGGGATGTCAAAGTCGTGACGGGTGATTTTGGTCATAAGATACGTCCTGTCCAAAACACCCTGAAAGCACTAACCGTTCCAAGGTAACCCTCGTGCGATGTGCGATGGTGCCCTGTAGCGGTGGTCTATGACCGCCGTGGATAGACAATACGTTTCTTTTTCACGTCGGCGGTCATAGACCGCCGCTACAGACTAACCCAAACCTCATGCCGCCAAGCCTTTCTTATTCAGCGTCTCCTTCGCCTTGGCCAGCGCGTCATCGAGGTCCCCGGCGATGTTATCGCGTCCGAGTTGGTCGAGAAAACCGGAGTTCTCCATCAGAACGTAGGGCTGCGTGTGGGGACCGCTCAGGATCAGCCGGATGCCGCGTTTGTGCAGCTTCTGGTGGAGATGTTGCAGCGTATGGAGCGCGGTCGAATCCATCGCGAGGACCTTGTTCATGCGCAGGATCAGGACGTTCGGCTCCTGGCGGCTATGGAGGAGAACGTTTTCGAGCTTCTCCGCCGCGCCAAACATCAACGCCCCGAAGACACTGAAAACCAGCACGCCCGGCGGGACGTCCTTGCCGCGCAGCGAATGGTGATCGCCCTCCGCGTCGGTCGCTTCGTCGACGAGAGAAACCTTGGTCATCTCGGATACGCGTTGGATGAAAAGAAACGCCGCGAGGATCATCCCGATTTCCACCGCGACGGTCAGGTCAACGATAACAGTCAGTCCGAAAGTCGTCAGAAACACCGCCGCTTCGCTCTTTGGATATTTCATGAGCAAACGAAATTCCTGCCATTCGCCCATGTTGAAGGCGACGAGCATCAGCACGGCGCTCAAGGTGGCGAGCGGGATGAATTTCGCCAATGGCGCCGCGACGAGCAAGATGAGAAGCAGTGTGATCGCGTGAATGATTCCCGCCACCGGCGAGGCCGCTCCGCTGCGGATATTCGTGGCCGTACGCGCGATGGCTCCCGTGGCCGGAATACCGCCGAAAAAAGGGCAGACGATATTGGCGATACCCTGGGCCATCAACTCCTGGTTCGAGTCGTGCCGGTCGTCGATCATGCCGTCGGCCACCACCGCGGAAAGAAGCGATTCGATGGCGGCCAGCACCGCGATCGTCGTCGCCGGGCGCACCAAATCACCGAGATGATTCCAGGCCACCTGCGGAAGATGCAACGGCGGCAGGCCCTGCGGGATTTCCCCGAAACGGCTCCCGATCGTCTCGATCGGCAAATGGAAAAAGGTCACGGCGAGCGTGCCCGCGATTACCGCGACAATCGAGCCGGGCACGACGGTGCGCCATTTGACCGGCCAGAGAATAAGAAGCAAAAGCGATCCGGCAGCCACGGCGACCGTTGGGAGATTCAGGGTCGGGAAACTCCCGGCAAGAGCCTCCATCTTCGGGATAAAATTCGAGGGAGCCGGATCGAGTTTCAGACCGAAGAAATCCTTGATCTGCGTCGTGAAGATCAGCACCGCGATGCCGTTGGTGAATCCCAGCGTGACCGGCAGCGGGATGTATTTGATCACCGTACCCAGGCCTGACGCGCCCATAATGAGCAGGATTACCCCGGCCATGATGGTGCAGATGAGCAGATTGGCCATTCCGTACTGCGCGATGATGCCGTAGACGATGACGATAAACGCGCCGGTCGGACCGCCGATCTGGACGCGCGACCCGCCCAGGGCCGAAATCAAAAAGCCCGCGATGACCGCTGTGAAAATACCCGCCTGCGGGGTTGCGCCCGAAGCAATCCCGAAGGCCATGGCTAGCGGCAGCGCCACGATCCCGACCGTGATCCCCGCCGCCAAATCGGAAAAGAACTTCCGTTTGCTGTAATCCTTTAAGCAATCGATCAGCTTGGGCCGAAATTGGATGTTCCAGATCATCTGGGCGCGCGCGGCACTCCCCCGCAAAACCGGGTTGCCACGCCCTGCCAGACAGAGATATAGAGCGTTCCCATCCTCCCGACGACACCCATCGTACGACCGGTGAAAGTTATAAGATACGAATCAACCGATGCGACTTTGCTTAACGCGCCGGATTTTGTCGTGCGCTCCAGGAAGAAGCATCGAGGTCACTCGTCTCTTCCCTGACGGTGTTTTGGAGCATCAGGTGATGAGGAGAAAGGCTGCAAACCGGATCCGTCGCGGAAGGATCACCCGTGAGGAGCGCCGCCTGGCAGCGACACCCTCCGAAATCCACATGGCGTTCGGGACACTCCCGGCAGGGCAGCGGCATCCACTCTTCACCTCGAAAACGATTGAAGCTTTCGGACTCATTCCAAATATTTTCCAGGGACTGTTGCCGGACGTTTTCAAATTGAAGGCCCGGGATACTGGTGGCGTTGGGACATGGGAGGACTTGTCCGATGGGATTTACGGTCAGGTAACGCTCACCCCAACCTTGCATGCATGGCTTGGGGCGTTCCTCAAAGTAATCGGGGAGGACATAGATGACTTCCATCCGCCCCGCCAGCCGTTCTTTCGCCGATTGCGCCAGCGCGAAGGCGGCTTGCGCTTGATCGCGCGAGGGAAGCAACGATTTCCGGTTGAGCCACGCCCAGCCATAAAATTGGACATTGGCCAATTCGAGGCGTTGCGCGCCGAGGCTTTCCGCAAGTGAAAAAATAGCGGGGAGTCGCTCGATATTGTGGCGATGCAGGACGACATTGAGGCTGAGAGGCAGTCCCGCCTGCGTGACGGCTGCGGCGGCGTCAATCTTATGATGATGCGCCCGAGCGCCGGCGATGGAGTCGCCAATAACCGCTTCGTCCGCCTGGAAACTGATCTGGATGGAGTCGAGGCCCGAAGCCCGCAACTGCCGGGCGCGGGCGAAATCGAGACCGAGCCCACTGGTGATAAGATTGGTATAGAGTCCGGAGTCATGCGCCGCCGAAATGATCTCCGGCAAATCGCGACGTAAAAGCGGTTCGCCTCCCGACAATCCGACATGGAGAACCCCCAGCCGCGCCGCTTCCTGAAAAACGCGGTTCCATTCCCCGGTGTCGAGTTCGACTTCCGCCGGCGATGAAACCGGGTTCGAACAATAGGGACAGTGCAGAGGACAGCCGTAGGTAAGCTCGGCCAGCAGAACGTAAGGTCGTCGTTTCACTTGGAAAGGATGATAAGATTTCGCTGCCGCAGTTGGTCCAGGTTTTCGAGAATGTCGCTGCGCAAGACTTCTTCACTGGCGTCGAACTCCTCCGTCAATTGCCGGATTAATTCCGCGATGCTTATCTTGCCGTTACAACGGCGTACAATTTCGTGTGCCGTGGCGTTAAGCACAAGTAGTCCTTCGGGAAACAGAAGCACGGGATCGCCCGAAACGGAATCGATCTGGAGGCGGGCGTGTGAAGCCAGAATGGGGCGCTGGCTTAGATCAAGAGAACTCATGACAGTTGTCGGCCATATTTCAAGTCGATGGCATCAAGCATGGCCCAGAGGATGTCGCATTTGAAGGAAAGCGCCTTCACGGCCGCTTGTTGCAACTCGGGTGTCGTACAATAGCGGAGCGTCAGGTCAAGCGCACTGTCGGAATCCTTGCGTGCCTGAGTCAATCGTCGTTGAAAATAATCAAAGCCCCACGAGGGAACCCACTTGTAATAAAGCTGGAAAGCCTCCAGGCGACGCGCCATCAGGTCGGGAGCAAAAAGCTCGGTCAAGGAGGATGCGATAGCAACGGGCCACGGCTCTGTACGAGCAAAGTGGACATAGGCATCCACCGCAAAACGGACGCCAGGGAGAAGATGCCGCTCGTCCAACAACTCCTCACGCGGCACACCGCACGCCTCCCCCAGCCGAAGCCATGACGCAATGCCTCCTTCTTCACCCTGGGTGCCATCGTGTTCACTGATCCGATAAAGCCACGCGCGGCGGACTTCACGCAAAGGGCAATTGGATATAATGGCCGCGTCCTTGATCGGTATCTGGGATTGGTAGTAAAAGCGATTGGCCACCCATCCTCGAATCGCTTCAGGCGAAAGCTGGCCCGCATTCATGCGGTGGTGAAAGGGATGTTGATCGTGATAGGATCGCGAACCAACCTCTTTCAATTGTTCGAGGAGTCGTTGTTGGTCTTGGGAAAGTTCGATCATACCTCAAACTCCATGCCATCGCAGCCGATCATGATACCCGCGTCTTCAACTGCCTGCCGCTCAGCGCTGCCTGGAAAAAGAATAGGATTCGTGTTGTTGATGTGCAGGAAAATTCGATGACGGGCGGGACTTTGGGAAAGAATATTCAAACTTCCGTTTTTGATCGGGAGATGTCCCATGGCGGATGCCTTGCGCGCAGAGGCCTTCACGACCCCAAGCTCATCTTCCGACCAAAAGGTGCCGTCGAACAACACGGCATCCACGCTTCGCAAGGCATCTTCCAGATTTTGGGTGATTTCAAAAACGTCCGGCGCCATGAGCAGCACGCCACCGGTTCGTTCATCTTTAATCAGGAAGGCCATGGTCTGCTCTTCGGTTGAAGCGCCGATCGAACTGAAAACAGGTGGGGAGCTTCGCAACGGAATGGCTTGGTAAGCAAGGCCGCTCGGTTGCCCGTTTCTCAAAGACAGGGACACCCACTGGTTGACGGGCGGCTCGTGCCAGACGACGCCGCAAAAGGCGGTCAGGATGGAAGTGAATGCCAAGTCTTGCGAAAGATATTCTCGCACTGCCTTCGAAGCATGAAGATGCAGAGGATCACCCTCGCGCAGAAACAAAAGTCCCAACGTGTGGTCAAGGTCCGCGTTGGTGAGCAAAATAGCTTCCACCGGATGATTGCGGGCCGAAGCAAGATCGGGATGTAACGGTGCAAATGCCCCGAATTGTGCCCGAAGATCCGGAGATGCGTTGATGAGAAACCAATGTTGGCCATCACCACTGATGGCGACACTCGATTGCGTCTGTGGTTGAATCAGGCCCGTTCGCGCCGCCTGACAGTTCGGGCAGGCGCAATTCCACTGAGGCAAACCACCGCCTGCTGCGGCACCAAGGATGCGGACGCGAATAGCAACTCCGACAATTTTTTAGCGGGAGACCTCGGATGAGTAGGCCGTGCTTTCCATCGAAATGCGCACTTCCTTCATCTGGGGTTTGATCCACTGCTTTTTGTTTTGGGCGTTTTTCATGGGCTTCAGATGCAATATGAACTCGGTTTTAGAAAGAGAAAGTTTTTTTACGGCCTAAACTGAGCGCAGATCATCTGCACTTGTTGGACGTCAACGGCGGAAGCTTGATTTACCGTAATCAAGCCGGATGCAAGTCGCGTCGTTACGCACCCATCTGGCGTGCCACGATCCGATCACTTCGCCGGGACCCACTTTGCGGGTTGCAGGGTTACGGGCCCGATCAGGCCCGAGGGCAACAGCGGCATGTTCTTCGTGATGTGATGCCAGGTGGTGAAAGTCACCCGTCCGTTGGGCGAAGGCTTTCCATCCAGTAGCCATTGGGGCCACTTGGCCAAGCCTCCACTTGGGAGCCATTCAACATCTTCGGGCAATTGCTCGTCCCCGATAAGCCGGTTGGGCCAGAGATTGACGACGCTGACCTCCAGATGATTGGTCCCAGGCTTGGCCGCCGAGGCGATGTCGACGCGGAATGGCGGCTTCCAGAGAATCCCCAAATCCGTTCCATTGAGTTTGACCTGCGCCAGGTTTTTGACGTCGCCGAGGTCGAGGTAGAGCCGATTTCCCTTGGCCAGAAGATCGGCGGGAATTTCGATGTCTTTGACGTAGGTGGCGGTTCCCGAAAAATACTTCACGCCGTTGTCGGTGGAATCCGGCCACGAGATCAATTGATCCAGGGTAACGCTTGGGGGGGCGCCCCAGTTGGGGGGAAAGTTAAGCACCCAGGATCCATCCACCGGGATGGCGGGGTCGTTGCTCAATTGACGGGTAGCGGTGACGACGTGGTCTCCGGCGATGGAATCAGCGTGCCGGAAGACAACGAAAACCGAGCCGGAAGGATCGAAATCGATCTGGAAGGTTGTTCGTCCATCCTTGACCTGATATGCGGGCACCTGCTCCACCACGCCGGTGTCGGGATACCACAGCTCGGGAATCTTGCCGTTGATTCGGAAGGTGCAGTCTTGATGCACGGCAGCGCCCGGGTTGGCGACGAAATAGACGTCGGCGTTTTTGAGCGTGCGATGGATATAGGCTAACTCCGAGCCGGCGGGTGCGGCGCCAGCAGTTTGAAAATCGGGCGCGAGTTTGAGGCCAGACAGTACCTGGTCCATCGATTGTCCCCAAATCACTTTTCCGCTTCCCAACGCGTGTTCGGTGACGGTTTTTCCGTCGCAATTGCCCCACAATTCCGAGGCGAGTTTTTGCACAACGGCATCGCAATTCGGATAATCCTGAAGGCTGGGAGAGTGATCGGGTCGGGGACCGACGACGATCGCACCGTCATTCACAAACTCGCGGATCTTGCTCAAAAGCTCCGGCGTCATCTCGGGGTCGGCTTCCGACAGAACGAGTGCGGCGTAACTTGTCCCGTCGTCCAGAACGAGACGATGATCGATTACCTTGGCGCGGGTGAGAAGCACATCGGCGTTGATCTGGTCGTAATCATAACCTTCTGGCAGGGGCGGATTGCAGACCCGGTCCATCACCGGTGCGCTTTGGCCGCAGAAGTAGGCGACGTCCGCGACCGATTTGCCCTGCTGAAGCAGGAACTGGCTGCGGGTGAGGTATTGCATCCACGCTTTACCCATTTCCCACCACGTATTGGTGCGGTCGAGGTTGATGCCCCATTTACCCATGGTCATGCCGGGAAACTTGTCGGTCCACGGTTGATGGGCAAACCGATGGAAAACAAACCGGTTAATCCCTTTGCAAAAAGCGCGGTCGCCATCCGCCTTGAGAGAGTAAGGGTCGTCCATCCAACTGGCGTATTTGGGATAGCCGGTGAAACTTTCCGCAGCGACGACGTCCTGGCCGTAAATATGGCCAATTGAAGAGGCCAGCTTCGCCGACCTGCTGTTCGACTTATTGATATCCTGTCCCGCCCAGAATTCGCCCATGGGAATATCGTTGGCGGCGCCGCATTGCAGGGATTCGAAGGGACCTTCGTAGGGTTCGATCATCGACTTGAGTCCGTGCTCGCGACAGAGCTCAGTGAAGTGACCGAAATAATTTTTCGCGAAGAGGTCCGCGACGGTCCGGCGCACGTCCCACAGGAATCGTTCGGAAACCTCGGGACTGTCGACGAATCGTCCGGTCATGACGGGCAAAAAAGGCGTCGGGTCATAACCGCGGAGCCGCTTGAATTCAACGGCCATGCGGGGCGTCCAGTTCTGGTCGCCGACCTCGTAGCTGTCGATCAGGCAATCGTCGAGAACTTTGCCAGCGAGCGGTCCCAGGCGGTCCAGGATCGGTTGCATCATCCCGTTCCAACAGGCGTCCAGGCCGTCGGGGCTGAGCTTGTCGCATTCGAGCCCGGTGGCCTCGGGTGGAGCGGGGTGATTGGTTACGCCCGTCGGAGTGTAGCCGACACGCAGGATCGTCCAGTTGCCCGCAGGGATGTTCCACGCCAGGGAACCGTCGGGCTTCATGGCGGAGGTCAAATTGACGATCTCGTTGCTATGCAGAATGAGATCGGGAGCGGCGGCGACTTGTTCGTCCTTCGCGACCTCGAGGGGATCAACTGGTTCCGGTCGAAAGGCCGCCTTGGCGCCGATATTCTCAATCCTCAGCCCGCTTGAAAGCCCGATGCTTTTCAAGACAACCCCGGTCGAATGTGCATCCACTTTGTCGAATTCAACCTGGAAGATTTTCGCGGAGACTGGCTGCGCGCCAAGGGACAGGATGAGGGGCGGGGAGTTGTGGGAAAGGTTGAACGAGCGGACGGTATTGAAATTGGTTCCGTCGCTGGACGCCAGAATCTTGCCGCTGACGGCTGGCATCGCGCCGGGAACGATGGTGAGAGTGCGGACCCCGACCGGCTGGGGAAATTCGATCTGAATGGAGGAAGGTTGAGCGGCGGTGGGCACCGGTAGCGTCACGGGCTTATCCGAGCTGGGCTGCAAAAGGGAAGTCGGATCGATACCCGGCGCGCTCGAGGTGATCTTCGGTTGATTGTCCGGCGAGGAGAGGTCGGGCTCACCCGCGGGAGTCTTGAACGCGAAGACGGCGATGTCCCGGTAGAAATCCTTTTTCGTCGGCGGCTGCACCAGCTTTCCCGAGAACGGCACGGGGCCGATCACGACTGTTTCGCTGGTCGTGATGGTTTGCATGGCATGCTCGGGCGTGACCCAGGGACCGCCGCTGTTCGACCACCCGGGACAGTTGTCCATGCACAGAGTCATTCCTAACCGTTTGGCTTCCTGCGCGGCGAACTGAACCCGGTCAAAAAACTGGGGGCTCATTACCGGCACCGGTCCGGGGGGGACGCCCAGAGCGACAGTAATGATGTTCGCTTCGCTAATGCCGACGCGATGCATCGCTTCGAGATCGGCGGTGATGCCTTCGCGAGTGATGTTCCCGTTCATCCAATGCCACCAGATCTGCGGCTTCGCCGAAACCGGCGGATTTTGGAAGCCCGCGACAAGCGGATCATCCGCGGCGAAACAGGGAGATGCTTGAACGAGCAAGCCAATCGCCAGGACAGAGAGTGATCGTAAAAAATTGAGTTGGAATTTTGTTTTCAAAAAAGCGGTGAGGTTGGTTGGGGGATTTCAGATTACGCTAAGAGGACGAGGTTTGTGACGGCGGCGGCGGAAAGGCCAGTAACGACTATTTAACCGGCCAACAGCAGATCATAGATGTTTAAACGAAAAGAATTTAACATGAAAGAGATGGCGTGATGCGCGGGTCAGAGCCACAGACCCTGTTCCGGGGCGAAAGTTTCGATGAAATCCGATTTTTATTATGCTTAGCGCCTACCTGAAGATTGAATTGCGACTACAAAACGAAGATAGTAATAACAATGTAAGTTAGCATGCGCTAACTTTCTCTTGACGATTATCCGGACCGTCCTACTCTACCGGCAAGGAGGCAGTTGAATTTCAAAAAACTTCTCGCGGGCCGTTTTTATTTGCAAGATGCTTGCATCTATGCTGACTTAGGCCCGAGCTATGCATTTGTCCGCTAATTTAAAGCAACCCACCGTTAGCAGGAACGTGACAATTAAGCTGTAGTGCCTCACCTGGGCGATAGGTAGTTTGTCGCCCTCCCACGAAGCCACAAATAGAGATAAAGAGAATGAAGACAACCAGACCGTTAAATCATAGATCACGATGTGCCGTCGGCATTTTCGCGCTGTTCGCAATTTTTTCTGAAGCGGCCAGTCTTCGCGCTCAGGTCGATCCGCCACCGGCAGCCACCGCTCCCGCACCCGGGGCCAATTCGGCTTCAGCCGCATCGGGCCTGCTTAATCAAAAATATCTCATGGGCGATTTTGGGGGAGAACGATCCAAACTTGAGAATGAGGGCCTTACCTTTACGCCGATCTATACGGCGGAAACGTTTGGCAATCCCATCGGCGGAGTCAAACAGGGGGCCATCTACGAAGGACTGCTCGATCTCGAACTCACCCTCGACTTCAAGAAAATGGCGGACTGGGATGGAACCTTCCACGTCAGTTCCTATTACCCGATGGGCAATGGCATCTCCGAAAGCGATACGCACGACCTTCTGGTCGTCAGCAGTATCGAAGCCTATAACACCCTCCACCTCTTCGAGCTTTGGTATGAACAGAAGGCTTGGGATGACAAGGTCGCCGTGCGCGTCGGACAAATGGCGGCCGATCAAGAATTTTTTATCAGCACCAACGCCGCCAACTTTCTCAATGGAACCTACGGCTGGCCGGGTATTCTGGAATCAGACGCACCGACACCCAATTACCCTTACGCCGCGCCGGGCGTGCGCTTGCAGCTCGATCCGGATGAGCACTGGAGATTTCTCGGGGCGGTTTATGCGGGAAATCCGGCGCCGGATCGATTGGGCGATCCCAATCCCAACCGCGCCCCGAGCGACGATTTCAACAACTCGGGCACCGGTTTTTACATCAACGGCAGCCAGGGGCTCTTCTGTATCAATGAACTCTGGTACAACCTGAACAAGGAAGACAACGCCACCGGTTTGCCTGGGACGTACAAGATCGGCGGATGGCTCCATACGGACACATTTTCCAACCTGAGATACGACAACCACAGCGTTCCCCTCGCTTCGCCGGCCAGTGACGGCCATCCTCAAGCCCTCGACGGCAATAACGGGTTTTATGGCATCGCCGATCAGGCCGTCTGGCAGGACAAATCCGATCCCAAACAAACCAAGGAAATCGATTTGTTCTTTCGCGGAGGAAATGCCCTGGGCGATCGAAGCATTTTCGATTACTACCTCGATGGCGGCGTGACTTTTAACGGTCTGATTCCGAGCCGACCTTCCGATTTGTTTGGCGTGGCCACGGCTTACGGGCACATCGGTTCCGGGCTGCAAGGTTTCACGGAAGATGAAAACAGCTTCGACGGCACGAACCTGCCAGTCCCTGATTTCGAGCAAAATATCGAACTGACTTATCTGGCCCAGTTGTCTCCATGGTGGACGGTGCAACCTGACGTACAGATCATCATCCATCCCGGCGGTTCAGCGGCGATTCAGAATGCGGTCGTTTTAGGTGTCCGCACCGTCATTAACTTTTAGTCCTCGCATCGACTGAGTTTCATTCTGTCGTCAGGCTTTGCCTTACAAAACAATTCGGGCCGACCTGACAGACGAGTTTCTCTTGTCGTCCTAAAGTCGAAGCATGTCGTACCCGCGCTTTCGCGCCTTTGTGCTAAGACCCCGAGCACATGGGCGATTATTTCTGGGGTGAACACCCCATTGCGTGGCTTACATCCCGAGGGCTAAGTTAGCTTTGAAATAATATCCACCACCACACATACCCATCATGTCTAAACCTGCCATATTCGGAATTGTTAAAGACGAAACTCAAGCTCTCTCCGCCGTATCTGCCTTGGGATCGGCTGGCTTCATCGCAACCGATATTTCCGTTTTGAGGAGCACCGCCGATCACGATATCAACGGCGTCGAACAAATCGGGTTTGGTAAAACGCGCGAGGTAGGCCACACCAATGCGACCAAAGCACCGGAAGGTGCTACAGCTGGCGTTGCAACAGGTGGTGCCCTCGGTGGTTTGGCCGGTTGGCTGGTTGGTATTGGTGCACTCGCCATTCCGGGTGCCGGCCCCTTTATCGCAGCCGGTCCGATCTTGACGGCGCTGAGCGGAGCCGCCCTTGGCGCAACAGCGGGTGGATTGACGGGAGCCCTGATCGGTTACGGTATGCCCGAATACGAAGCCAAGCTTTATGCGGGAAAACTGGAATGCGGACACATTCTTATCGGCGTGCATGCGATTGATTCTAACGAGGCCGATGCCGCCAAGACGGCACTCGCGAGCGTCGGCGCGGAAGACATTCAAGTAACCTCGGAAGTCGTTGTTAAGTAAGACACCCCGGCAGGGTTTACGTCCCAAGACCATCGACTAGACGACCTTTGATCTTTCTGGAAAGAATCCCAATGGCGACGAGGAAGTCACACACCAAAGACAGCGGAAATTCGCCTCTTTGCTGAGAGATGTTAGTTAGTGGACTTCACCGCTACCGTTTGGAACGTTGTCGTACCTCCTTGAAGGCCTGGTGATGTTGCTGTCACGACCACCGTGCCTGGCGTGAAGGTAGCGCGCACAGCGACTTTCATTTGTCCCGCTTCGGCGTCGAGCTCGGGATCACCGGGAGCGTGATATCCGATCGGTTTTCCATCGTAGACTTCCTGATTCCACGAGCCGCAGTATTTTCCGGGACCGGAGACGGAGAAGGTGATGGGCGGATGCGCGAGAGGGCAGACATTGCCGTCTTTGTCGACTATTCTTGCTAAAACATAGGCGGCATTGGTCCCATTTGCTTCGACTGCGAAAATGTGGCCATCGGGTCCTGTCGTCGGCGCATCAACGCTCAACTCGACGTGATCCGGTTCTCCTGCTGTCACGAGTTGATCGGAGCAAACCTCCTGACCATTGGCACTGATACCCACCGCCTTCAGCGTGCCTGCCTGCCACGGTACTTGCCAGATGGCTCGAAACGGATCTTGGTCGAACGGTCCTTCGGGTGTCTGGGTTCCCAAATCCACGCCATTCAGATAAAGCTTAACCGCGGGACAATTACTCCACGCCTTGACCTCAACCGTTCCCGAGCGGTTCCAATTGCCTCCAAGGGTCACGCCGGGACGGATCGAATAGGGAATCAGGACCGCGTTCTTGTAGACATTGTAGATGAGCTCGGGGATTCGGTTTCCGTCCATGGCCGCGTCGTCCAGACTGCGGGAATGGGAGGGTTCGTGAGCACCGCCGGCATGGTCGTGGGCTACGTCGACGTGTGGGCCTGGTTTTTCATTTTCTCCCGTCGTTTCCGCGAGGTACCAATGGGCAAAGCCAAAGAGCTTGGCCTGTTTCGAGTCCTGCACTTTTTTAACGTAGATTTCCGCCTTGAAGATGGACTCGTCCCAGTCATACCTCGGGGCACTGGCGATCCACGATTCGGCCGTCCAGACGGGATGAGTGGGGAAAGCGATCTTGGTCGCGATGCCGTCGTGGCAGGCGCCGAGGACCTTGACGCTTTCCCGGTCCGGGCAAATGTCCAGTTGCTTTTTGGCGGTTGGATAATCGACGGTTGCCCGTGGAGCGGTTTCGCGCGGAGTAAGATTATCCCATTGCGCCGTCAGGCCGACGAGTTCGGGAAGGAAGCCCGGAATGAATCCACCATTGGAAGCCTCCCAAAACGCAATCGAGGGATGGTTCCGGTCCCGGACGATAATATCGCGATGAACTTCCCGCTTATATTGAAGAGTGTCGGGGGCGTCCTTGCGAAAAGCGCCTTCATTGTCGCCCGAGGGCTGGGCGAGAGCAATTCCGTAACGGTCGCAGGCATCAACCGTCGCGGGCGCACACGGGACATGGCCCGGGCGCAGCAGGTTTCCGCCGCATTCCGCGGCAAGCTGCATGTCGGCCCACTGACGCGCTTCTGGAACGGCGGTTCCCAAGCCTGGATAATCGTACCGGGTGCCGAATCCGTAGAGATCATAGCGAACGCCGTTGAAGTAAGGGTAGTCAGCATCCCACTTAATGGTGCGAATGCCGAGGGGACTTTCAAAGACATCTGTCGTGCGCCCGGCAGACCGGACAATGCTATAGACTTTATATAAATATTGAGGCTTCGCGCTGCCGTCGTTGGGAAACCAGAGATGGGGCTGGGCGATCTTGCCCGTCTGGTCGAAGAGATGAGTTTCGCCCGCGGCCACTTTGGAGTCGTTCTTGATCTCAAGAACAACCTGGCCCTGCTCATCGACAACTTGGGTGACAAGAGTGACGTTTTGATCGCTCGTTCCATCGTTAACCACGTTGGTTTGAATTTGAATTTCTGCGGTATTCTTGTCGGCCGAAAGCGTTGCCAGGCTCGTGCCCCACTGGTTGACGTTGGAGAAAACGTTAAGCGGAATGTGGACCGGATCGGTCACGTGAAGATAAACCGGACGGAAGATTCCGCCTGAGCCCATGCCGAAACCCGGCGAGTTGCCGAACCCCGGCCAAGTATACCACTTCTCCTTGTTATTGCTGACACGCACGGCGAGGACGTTGTCCAAGTCTCCAAACTTCACGTCGTCCGTGACATCAATCACGAAAGGAGTGAAACCAAAAACATGAGTCACTTCGCCCGGCTGCGCCACCTTCGAATTATTGGGAACGAACTTGCCGTTCACATAAACGGCGCAGGCAATATTCACGCCTTGAAATTCAATAAAGATTTTTTTTCCATTGAAGGCAGCGTCGAGCTTAAAATGTTTTCGGTACCAGACCGTGCCCCGGAACATTCCCTTCACGCCCGCCCCGACATTTACGAAGGTATCCTGGTCATTGAAGCAGTGGGGCACTCCTACATCCGTCCATGAGCTATCGTCGTAGCTGGGGGACTCAGCGGCAGGAAAAGGATCTTCCTTGAGGAATTTCCAAGGAGAGTCGCCCAGGTTTATGCTGCACCGGCTGTTCGCCTCCGGTTGATAGAGGTCGGCGCGTATGGGCGATCCGACCAGGGCAATAATTAGGGCCGCAAAGAGGAAATGGTGAGTGGACATCGTTATCGTAACCCGTGAAATGAGCGAAAGTTGTACCTTCGACGTCTCGGTTTTGACACTGCCATATTTTGAAGGGGCAAGGTTTCAAAAAGATGAAGTGAACGGAAGGGGTGGGAACACCTTCCACTTCAGGTAAGTCGCTGATTATCAAGCATCGCAAGTCCCGCGATGTGTGACATGTTTGCCTTCTCTGTGTGACAGCGAATTAATTTATGATCAACAAAATCTAGGCTCCAATACCGATTTTTTGTCCAAAGGATTCTCGTTCGACTTGCATCAGTTGCAAGCTATTGAAAATGATGGGGAAGACCCCATGGCCTGCCTTACGACCTGAGAGCTAAGCTCACTCCAGTTGCGATCAAGCGACTAGTTTTCTAACTTTTTTGGTTCGATCCACTTATCTTTGGCAATCCAGCCGCTGCGATACATGTAATCGGAAAGTTCTGCGGTAATTTCCCGCGTGGTACGCGCCGTATCCTCCGTAAGGCCATGAGCGACATTACCAGCTCCGCCCGCCACCATCCCAATGGCAGCGACCACGGGATCGGTCGCGGCTCCTGTAACAGCTCCGGGTTCTGCATTACTGCCCCCCGTCGTTGAAAAGGTAAGAAAAGGAACGTTCGAATTTTGGTTCAAGTCATATACATAGATATGGGTCTCCATCTTGGTACCACCGGCTCCAAAGCCGATGGTGCCGCGAAGCAGGCGGCTACCTTGGTTGACTTTCGTAAATTCGCCCCGAACGAGCCAGGCGTTTTCCGGTTGAAAGCCCTGGACCGTATTTGTGGGAACGGCAGGAACGAGACGATGCGTTAGATCCGCGACCAAACCCGTTTGCATCATGGCCTGCAGATTTTGTTTAAACTCGACGAGTTCAGGGCCTTCTCGATCCACTTTGAATTTACCCTGGGCCACATCAAAAAATGCCACGTAAACTTTTTGCGGCATCTGCGGCGTGGCCTGCTCAGTATCTTTCTGCACGCTTACGGAAGCACAGGAAGCTAAAGCCAGGATCAGGGCCAATCCGGATATAGATTTTACAATAAGAGTCATGGCTATTTTATGGATTCCATCCCAAATAGATTTAACGCCGATCTTTCGTCCTTACTGACTTGCGGGCTGAACTGTGGTCTGTTGGGTTGTCGTGGTGGTCGGATTTGCAGGCTGCACCGTGGTTTCTTCCGATGTCGTTGAAGTTGTCGTTGTCTGGGGCTGATCAGAGGCACAACCGGACAAGGCTCCGATGACGGAAGCCGTGATGCAGGAAAGTAAGAGCTTTTTCATAAATGTGATTTTATTTGCGGCGGGAGGTGCGCCTGCTCATGCAGGCGCACCCATACGCCCAAGTTAGGGGGCCGGATTTGTCGTGGTTGTCGTCTTTCTCACAATGACTTTGGTGGCGATCATTTTATCGCCGTCTTGCGTGTAATAGACGGTCACGGGAGCACCTGATTTTACCGTTTCACTCGAAACGGGATTACCATTCTCATCGACGTAGGTTGTCGTCTTTGAATAGGAGTAACTGACCGGAGTGGCTGATGTCGTCGAACTAACGACGATGGCGTCCGGACTGAATTGACTTACGGTGCCATCCGATGTCGTGGTCGTGGTGGTTGAGGTGGTGGAAGGGGCAGCCGTCTGCGCGAGGGCTATGTTGGCAGTGAACAGCATCACACCTAAAAAGGTGAGGCCGCTCAGATTGCGAATTGTGTTTTTCATTTCTATACTTTCTTGTTATGCCGTCACGTGGACGGCGATGGCTGATTGGATTGTGGTTTTGTTAACGGATTCTCAGATGTTGATAAAAATCTGAGCTCCGCTTTTATCGTGATCCCAATAGCCCTGATGGCCGTTATGCTGAACAAACGCGTGGTGGTTATGATGTTCGTCGAACCAACCCGAGTTGTCATGGTCATATGCCATGGTGCGACCCGCACCGACGGCAACGAAGAGAGCAACCAGGAGGGATCGCACTAGATTTTGTTGGATGGTTTTCATGTCCACACTAAAGCTGATAAATTGAGTGGGTGCTATGGGGTGTTCACCCCACGTTTGCTGAGTGTCTTTAAATAAAGATGCCAACGTCCTGATGATAGACCATCCCGCCGCCTATCTCCTGCTCAGGCCGCCGGTAAAAAGCAGAACCAGCAAGATAAGCAAGATGAGTCCAAACCCACCACCGCCTACAATCGGTCCGCCCAGGTAAAATCCACCGCCACCGAATAGGAACATCAATACGATTAAAAGAATAAGTAGATTCATAATAGTAAAAGTAGTACTCGCAGGCACAACTACCAGTGGGGTCTTCACCCCATAAGAGCAAATAGGCTCACAAATCTCTCTCACTCAAACGGGCGCATTGTTTGCAGAGAGGTCGATCGTCGGTTCCGGATCGATGAGAAATCTTCGCGATATTTTTACCTGCCGTGCATGAGATGTTGTGATGATAGACAGCCGTTTTCCCCGAACCCTGCCTTGTTTTAACCGAGAACCATGGGCTGTCGATCATGGGCTTTGCCTTCCGTTATGCTGTTTCGCAGATGGACTAGGTCTGTTGCAAAATCGGACGGGAACGAAATTGTTGCGCAGGATTGATTTCTTCCACGCGCAGATCAACCTCGATTTTAAAAAAATCATTGCCGGGAATCACCGGAACATGATCGGCGTCGGTACCGTAGTGGCCGTGGTCTCCGGGAAAGTAGACGTCGTAAACGCGGGCGATAAATTTACCAAGCCTAAAGGATCTCTTCTTGGAATCGGTTTTCATGATCTGATGTTTACACGAAAAAACCGCGCAGATGTCATGGGGTGTATACCCCATAGGAGAAATGGGATCCCGGCGTATTCTCACGTTTATGAAAACAACCAAAACCTCCATTCGACCCTCTACATTAATCTTCTCCTGCCTTGCCGCCTTCGCGCTCGCCTCTCTTGCCGGTTGCGCCAGCGACAAGTGCCAATCTTCCACTTCCCAATCTTCTGCCACGACGATGTCGACTGACACCAAGAACATGACTCCCCCGAACTCACATTAGTACCGCTCGCTTTTACGAGCATGACTAGCCGCAATCCTTGATTTTTATCGGCACTAAAAACTCTCTCAATCCGAAAGACCCTTATGACAAATGACCCAATTACCAGTACTCGCAACGCGCTCATTAAAGATACAGATCACCTCAAACAAGACGCCGGAAAGATCATCGAGGATGCCAAGAAGCATGCGTCCGCGCACGTCGACGCAGTTAAAGACAAGGTGAACGACACCTTCGACTTAGCGCGCAACTGCGTGAAAGAGCATCCTTTGAAGCTCGCTGGCGGCGCTCTTTTGATCGGGTTCCTGATCGGAACCTTTCGTCGGAAATAACCCAACCTAAAAAAACAAAAACATGTCTACCATCACCACATTGGAGGAGTTGTTCGTTGAACAGCTCCAGGATCTCTACAGCGCGGAAAATCAGCTGATTAAGGCTTTACCCGCCATGGCGAAAGCCGCTCACTCCCCGGCACTCAAAGCTGGTTTTGAGGCCCACTTTGTTCAAACCAAAGAACACGCCGCCAGGCTCGAGCAAATCTTCGAGGAATTGGGCGAAGAGGCGGCAGGCAAAAAGTGTCAGGCCATGGAAGGTCTGATCAAAGAGGGAAAAGAGATGATCTCGGAGAAAGCGAGTCCCGAAGTGAAGGATGTCGGCCTCATCGCGGCGGCGCAACGGGTGGAGCATTACGAAATCGCCGGATATGGCTGCGTTCGTACTTACGCCAAGATCCTCGGTCACAAAGAAGCAGCCAAAACGCTTCAGGCCACCCTCGATGAGGAAGCCGCCACGGACAAAAAGCTTAGCGTCATCGCAGAAAAATTGAACCTCTTACCTCAAGAGGAAGCAGCTTTGAAAAATTAGCAAACCAGTAACCCAACCAACGAAAGATAATTATGCCTAAAACAATAGATAAAACATACGACGGTCAGATCATCGGCGGAATATTCGCGAATGAAGACAATGCCGAGAAGGCGATTGAGGCCTTTGAAGAATTGGATATTTCCTCGGATGATATCGAAATCATCGTTCAATTGGACGGCGCCCAACCCGAGGAGGTCTACACGGATATCCTGTCCGATCGCGGGTTCTCTGAATATCAGGCCAACTACTACGGCAAAGTGATCCGTGAAGGGAAGGTTCTAGTGGTGGTGTCTGAAGTCACTGATCCTGCTCCGATTATCGACATCTTTGATAAATTTAAAGCCGAATATAACCCGAATGGATCGCGTAATTTGCGTGATGACGTAGCGGGTATGACCGTCGGAGCCGCCGTCGGTGCTGCTGCCGGTGGCGTAGCCGGTGCCGTCATTGGTGGTCCCGTCGGAGCCGCTGCAGGCGTGGCTGCGGGTGCCGTCGTTGGCGGGGGTTCTGGCGCAGCGGTTGGAAAAGCTGTTGAGCACAAAAAATAATTACGCCCTTGAACGGGCCGGGGCAATCAACCCCGGCCCTTTGGCTAACTGAACAAGAGATTCATCATGACAGCCATAAAAACGCACATGAATGAGTAGAGGGTTGAAGCCTGCACGTTCTAGTCGAGCGTCTGGCGATAGCGCTTAACGCCGATGGTCAGTGCGATGGCGGCAAAGAGGGCAATGGGCCAAATTTCCGGAGCGATGTCCCAGAGGCCGTTTCCTTTGAGTAGAATGCCCCGGCGATCCTCATATGACTTCGCAGGCTCGGGATAGGCCGACATCACTTCTGGCGTGCCGAATCCGATACTCCCTTATCCTGTACCAGCGTCCAATCGCTGTCTGGATTGTAGGCCTTCATCGCTCCAGCCAAATCGGAAGTCTTCTCACCAAGATTGCACTGAAAAACCTTGCCGTCTTGATTGACGATAAAGGTCATGATGCCCGACTGGTCCCAATTTTCCGGATAAGCCACCAGTGCGAATCCCTCCGTCAGATTGCCGTTAATTTGGTAATCCATTTTTCCACCGGGAGCTGCAGGGCCCTGTCGGGTCAGGATTTTGAAATAATAACCGTGAAATGGGTGCGGCCCCGTACCCCTGGCATGGACGACATAACCCTCGGCTTGAGCTCCCGCCACCAAAGGCCCGAAGGGGCTGGCCGGTTCATTGTCCGCTACTGGCCAATAGAGACCGTCCTTTTTCCCAGGCGCGCTCTTGAGGTGCCGGGCGTAAGCTTTTCCTGAAACCGCCTCTGGGTTCATGCTGGCGTACTGCTGTTGCGCGGTTACGTAAGCGCGGCAAACGCCAATGGCGTGGAGTTCGTCCTTGCCGATGTGCCGGTTGATGATCTCCTCCTTGCCCGCCGCGGTGTCGAAATACCATTGCCCGTCCGCTTCCACCAAGGGAATCGGCATCGGCCAGTTGTTCGAGCCAACCTCAAGCGTGATTTTGTCGTCTCCGTCTTTCACCGGATTGCAGCTTTGTGCCATGGAGGATGCAAACCTTTTTGTGTTGTTTGCATCCTGCACGGCATCACCAGTCATGAGGTCGTGAAATTCCGGGCCGAAGATTTTACGTAAGGCCGCGCGATCATTGGCTGCGACAGCGGCCTGCAAGGCTGCTATGGCTGCATCGGACGACGCGAACGTTTCTTCCGCATCCCCTGATTTTTGCCCCGCCGCATGAAGGGTTACCGGCATCATAGCACAGGCACTCGCCACCAGAGGAATGGTTAAAAGGCTGCTGAAACGGGTCATTTGATTTGAAAAGTTCATAAGTTAATCAGGTCAGTTTTTATCCGGAGAGTTTTGCAATTCATCATCTATGACCGCCGCCGTGGCCGCCTCCGCCATGACCGCCGCCGCCACGACCACCTCCGCCGGAGTGTGCCGCAGAACGACTGACAGATCCGCGATGACTATAAGCCTGCACATCGTGGCCTCGGTCATAGTTACCGCCGAAAAGATAGATATCAGGCCCAGGATCTCCGCCGTAATAACCGCCATCATCTCCGTAGCCTCCGCCGTAACCGCCATCGACGTAACCCACACATCCCGTCAGAAGAACAGGGAGAATAAGCACAAGCGCGTAACGAAGTTTCATGGACGCAATTTAAGCCAGATTTGCGGCCTCGGTAATGGGGTGAACACCCCATAGCGGTCTCCCCATTTTTCCCCGCACGTCGTTATATGCTCCCTCCCCGCGCGTTGCCAGGCGCTTCATGGAAATGCACCGCGACCCATGGCTACTTTGGCAATGAGTTCTAATCTCTTACGGCCAGATCAACGCATCTCTTGCCAAGGTGCAGGGAATAGCCGTATCGAGTCGCGGGAAGTTTGCGGCGAAGAATCTTTTTGATAAAAAACAGGTTCAACTTGTAATACAGGGTGGCGCAAGTAAAGGCAAAGCGGCTGTAGGTGACGGGCACTTTTTGGTTTTCCGAACCTTTAAAATGAATATGAAATTTTCCTCGCAGAAGATTGTGACGGGTCGCACGCTTTTGATCGTAAAAGTCCGCCACCTTCACACCAAACTCTCCACTTTTAGCCTCTTCCGCGATACGCGAACCCTCATGAGTATCGTTTTTTATGACCTGATAGGGCAGGAAATGAACCAGATAACCCATGCTGAAAAAGTTTATCCAGAGCTGAAAAAAAGCGTCCCGCTGATGATTGGCCGACTTATATTCGGGAAACTGCTCGCGGATGATGGAGGCGCGCCCGACGAAGGCTGTTTCGTTTACTACCGTCCATGAAGCTATATAAAAAAAGTAACTAAATTTAGGACCTGTGGGATAGATCTCGTAGGGATAGGCCTCGGATCCGGCAGTACCCGAGATCATGGAGTAGTCCGGGTTACTCTCTAAAAAATCCATGGCTTTTTTCAACCAGTCGGGATCAACGAGAGAGTCATAGCAAAATAAAAAGGTAATATATTTCCCTTTGGCCAGCCTCAGCCCTTTGGTGAGAGCGACTTCGATGCAATTATCCGGCTCAGAAATGATCGTCGTCTGAGGGCGTCCGAGGCAATATTCGACCGTGCCATCCGTCGAGGCCGAGTCGATGACGAGGTGTTCCCAATCTTTAAATGATTGCGCGGCGAGCGATTCGGCGGCGAGGCGCATTCCCTCGACGTGGTTTTTACTCGGCGTAATGACGGTTAACAGGCTCATGATGCTATGTGCCGGCGCTCGTCAGGGAATGACCACATAGGAAGTACGCGCATTGTAAGGGAATCTTTTCACTGCGACATTGCGTAAACCAAGGCATTCCTGAAACGCCAGAGTCTCGCCTGGAGTATCGGGATCATTCAATTCATCGAAACCAAGGACGGTACCGGGAGTAATCCGGTCCTTAATTAAATCGAGACACGTTTTAGTGGGTTGATAGAGATCGAGGTCGAAGTAAGCGAGGGCGACAATGGTGTGGGGGTTGGCCTCAAAATAGGCCTTCACAGTTTCAGTGACATCCCCCTTGACGATTTCATGCTTTCGAAGATGCGGTAGTGGGCTTTCCTGCTCCTGCAGTTGAATGATCTCCGCCAAATACTTCTCGTAATTTTCAGTTACGCTATAGCCTCCCTTGATCATCTTGGGTCCGTCCCTAAGATCCGTGGACGGAAAGCCGCTGAAAGAATCGAAGGCAATGATCTTCCGCAGCCGGTTGAACGGTTCATAAATACCGCGCAGAGCGGTGAACGTCGCAATGTTTTGGCCCCAACGGCAGCCAAATTCGATCACGACTCCCTGGACGGGAATGATCTGCCGATACAAAAAATCCATGAACAAAAGCCGGGAAAGCGTTTGAGAGGTTAAAAAAAGACCGAGATTGGGAAGGATCTCGTCTTGAGGGAGCGGATTTGCGCGCAATAATTCGACCAATCGCCCCCGGCGACCGGCCTCTTGGGAATCGCCGTGGGTAACGGTGGCAAAGGGTTTGGGTTCGCTCATAAGTTTCAGTTCATTAATTCCTGGCATCGCTGCGTAATGGCGGCGGAATCGAAGCCATAACGGGATCGCAGTTCCTCCCGCTTGGGATTTCCCAGAATAAAGGCGTCAGGAGGGCCAAGCCGGACCAGCCGGCATCTTTTCTCCTGCGTCGCAGCGGCCCATTGACAGATGGCGGACCAGAGGCCCCCAGAGGGAACGTGCTCCTCGACTATGATCAAAGCATGGTGCGATTGAGCCAGGCGATCCAGCGTGGCAGTGTCGAGCGGCTTGATGGTGTGGAATTGATAGACGCTCGGGGTGATGCCGGACTTCTCAAGGTGCTCGCGGGCCTTGATGGCGTCGTGGACCATTTCGGCGACGGACAGGATTGCGACCCCCGAGCCTTTTCTCACCAGACGGGCCTGTCCCAGCACGGCGGGTTCCTCCGACTCATAAGCAGGCTCGCCAAACCGGCCGACGGTGAAATAGGCAGGCCCCCTCAGTTTAAGTACTTGGGGGAAAAGCTGGCGTAGTTCGTTGGGATCACCGGGGGCGACGATGGTCATGCCTGGAAGAAGCGACATGAGACCGAGATCGTCTGCGGCATGATGCGAAACGCCGCTCGTGGAATAGGTGTAACCGCGTCCGGCGCCGACGAGCACGACGGGCAGTTTAGGATAGGCGACGCAATACCGGATTTGCTCGAAGGGGCGGCCCGTGGCGAACGACGCGATCGAGTAGGCAATCGGATGCCAGCCTTCCAGGGCCATGCCAGCCGCGGTATTGATCATCTGCGCTTCGGCAACGCCTGCGTTGATAAAGCGGCCAGGATAGTTTTTCTGGAATTCAGTGAAGACTTGGAAACCGAGGTCTCCCGTAATGAAGGCGAGCCGGTCGTCCTCGGCGGCACACTGAGTCAAAATTTCGGAAAAGGCGCGGCGCATGGGAGATTAATAGATCGCTTCGGCCTGAAGCTCGGCTTTGGCCCGGTCAACATCTTCGACCGAGGGAGTTCGATAATGCCACAAGACCTGGTTTTCCATGAAGCTGACCCCTTTGCCGGCTACGGTTTTCGCAATAATGGCGCAGGGCACCCCTTGGTGAAGGGGGGCTTGGTTAAGCGCGTCCTCAATGGCCGAGAAATCGTGGCCGTCAATGGTCACCGCATGCCAGCCGAAGGCGCGGAATTTTTCCTCGAACCCGGTGTTGCCGGTCAGGTTATCGGTGTAGTCGATGGACTGGACCCGGTTGTAGTCGACGATGGCGACAAGGTTGTCGAGCTTCTGGGCCCGCGCAAACATCGCCGCCTCCCAGGTGCTGCCCTCATTGCATTCACCGTCGCTGAGCAGGGCGACGGATCGCGCCTTGCTCCCATCGCGATTGAGCGCCAACGCCACGCCGGAAGCCACGCCCAGACCGTGTCCCAGACTGCCAGCGGACCACTCCAGGCGCGGCAACGCGTGGATGCAATGGTGGTTGGGCAACGGAGAATCTGTGCGGCCATATTGGGCGAGGAGTTTGCGCGGGATCAAACCGCGGTCGGCCATGACCACATAGAGCCCGGAGCAAGCGTGACCTTTGCTGAAGATAAAGCGATCCCGGTCAGGATGCCGCTCATCCTCCGGGTAAATCACGAGCCAGTTATTAAAGAGGACAAGAAGTACGTCCAGACAACTCAGCGCGCCGTTGAGATGCCCCTCGCGGGCTTCATGCGCCATCTGAATGCAGGAAAAGCGCAAAGCCCGTGCCTTATCACTCAGTATGGATGCGGATAAACTCATGGGCCTTAAAATAAGGGTTGAAGGTGTCGGTGCCTCAGTCGGGTGTCAACTTCCATCTCTTTGGGAGAGAATCGGGGCTGAAATCGGCCACCACAGTCCGTAAGCGGGATCATTCCAGCGAATCGTAAACTGGCTCTCGCGGTGATAGTAACTCGATTGTTTATAATGGAACACCGCCCTGTCCGAAAGGACAAGATGCCCCAGGCCGTGCAAAGGCGGAACCAGGACTTGAAGCCGGTTGGACTCCGATAGGGTGAACGATTCCCATTGCCGATACTGCGGGTGCGACGGATCGTTATTCACTACGATGACGTAGATTTTTCCAATCGGACACGTGATCAACTTGTGGGTGTGGCCGTCTCCGTGCAAACCCCGCAAAACGTGCCGGGTTGAAGTGGACATGTCATCCTGGATGAATTTGACGTCGATTCCGTTGCGCCGGTACTCCTCCTCATTGTAGAGCTCGACGTAGGAGCCGCGGAAGTCCTCAAAAATCGTGGGCGGGGTGATGAGAAGAACGCCGGGAAGGCGAGTGTTTTTGACATTCATATTCGACATAATTTCAGTGTCAGGCGGGCTGCCAAACCACCAGCGAAGCGCTTTCGTGGTAGCCGTCGCCATAGTACGTGCGTTGCGCTTTAAGCAGGCGTATTTTGCCATCCGCTTCGAGTCGGCGCAACTCGGTTAAATAGCCATCGAGATATCCGCGTTTGCGATGATAATCGATGGCGATCTGATCGAGCGGAAGATTCGCGTCGTAGAATTCGATGATCGGCTCATGGTGAACGACGATGGCGGGCTTTTGCGCCAAGAGATAGCCAAGAAATGGACCGAACCGGTTGCCCAACTGTTCGAGCGCTCCAATGGTGAAAACCCCCGCGCCCTTCTTAATCGAATAATTAAGGTCGGGATTAAGCATATCAAACCGATGGCCGTGTATCTTGCGCCCCGACTGGGCGATCAGCTTGATGAGGTCGACGGACGATTCGCTCCAATCCAGCCCATAAAGCTCCTTTTCCGGAAAAAACGAACCCAACAGGTAAAGAAAACGCGCCGTGCCGCAGCCGAACTCGTAGACCGGGTCTATCGCACTCAGGTAATGACGAAAAGAAAGGGCAACGGAAATATGAAGAAGGTCCTCAAAAACGTGCGGATTTTCGGGCAAAACGAGCGTGTTATTGTAACGGATCATTTCCCATCGACGCGCATAGAGCGGGCGCAACGAAGCCGCGCTCACTCCGTTCTTTCGGCAAAGCGCCAAATTTTCGCCCCAGCCCGCTTCAAAAATCCGCTGGTTCTCACTCGAGCTGCGGGTGGAAAGGTTGGTCTCGATCAGAATTCGGGTCTTCTCAATAAAGCCTTCGATCTGGCTTCGGGAAGCCTGCTCATAATTTAAATTTACGGAGGCTGGGTCAAGACCTGTGGCAGAGGCGATGTCCTCAAAGCGGTAGCCGTAAATTCCCGCCAATTCGTTTAGATTAAAGGTCATGGATCAACTCTGTTAGGATACGATAGGACCGAGGATGGAATTATTCTTCGCCGACGCAGACACAGTTGCCTCCGAAAATGGGCGGAGATTTTGCGTCACGCGGTCTCGTTCTTTGTTTGAATAATCGATCTGATGATCGAAGAAAATGACCTGGCTGCCGGATCGCTCAAACCGAAACGGAATTTCCAAGAGAGTATTGAGCTTTGCTTTGATCATGGCGTGGTTTTCCGGCGCCGCAAAGATGAGCAGGAAGCCCCCTCCCCCAGCACCAAGGAGTTTGCCCCCGACCGCGCCCGACTTGAGGGCGGTGGCATAAATATTGTCAATTTCGCTGTTGGAGACGCCTTCTCCGAGCGAGCGTTTCAGTTTCCAGGCTTCATCGAGGAGACGCCCGAAATCGAGCAGCGACTGGCTCGACGACAGGATGGTTAGCGCTTCCTGGACCATCTCACCATAGACGCGAAGCTGGTGCTCCTTGCTCGACAGATTGCTCATATAACTGGCGGCAACTTGCGAAGAAGTCCGGGCTAAACCCGTATAAAAGAGAAGGAGATGATCGTTGAGTTGCTGGAGGCGGTCCGGAGAAATCGTCACAGGTTGGACGGTGATTTCTCCCGTCGTCTCAAACCGAACCAGGTTGAATCCGCCATGGGCGGCCAGGACCTGGTCCTGACATCCGACGACTTCGCGAAGCCATTCCTGTTCGATGCGAATGGCTTCACGGGTCAGATCCTGTTTGGAAATCATCTGGCCGCGAAGCGCATGGAGGGCATGGAGAAGCCCGACGACAAAAGAAGAGGAGGATCCCATCCCGCTTCGAGCCGGAAGGTCCCCATCGTGATGGAGTTCCAGGCCGCGTTCGAACTCCATCGCGATCAGGATTTCGCGAACGGCAGGATGCTGGATCTCCTCAATTTTGCGACAGACTTCGTTTTTGGAATAGACGATGTGGTAGCGGTGCTCGAAGAAAGGAGGAAGATAGCGGGCTGTGAGGTAACAGTACTTATCGATGCTGGTGGCAAGAACCGACCCGCCATTTTTGAGATACCACGCCGGGTAGTCGGTTCCACCGCCAAAAAAAGAAACACGAAAAGGAGTTCGGGTGATAACCATAGTCAATCCCCCTCAGGCAGGACTAGACACAATCAAAACAAGGTTTCCCGTTATATTCCATGAGAATTTAGGCACCGGTCTCGCCGCCATCCAGATGGCTTTCGACCTGGGCGTAGGATTCGGGCGTCCCGATGTCGATGAAAGTGGCAGTCGTCTCCCAGGCCATGAGCCCCTGGGACAGCCAGGAGGGAAACATTTCCGACTCGAGCGACACGGCGCGGCCCGTGGGAATACTTTCCGCTAATGCGCTCTCCAGAATATAAATGCCCGCATTGATGGGACCCGCGCCGGTGGAGGCTTTCTTCTCGGTGAAAGCAAGCACCCGGCCATCGGGGGCCAGTTCCAGGCGGCCATAACGCGCGGAGTCGGGAACGCGAACGGAGACGATGGAGGCCGGTCGCCCGTGCGCGCGATGAAAGGCGGCAAATTCCGCGAGAGGCGCCGCGCAAAAGGAGTCCGCGTTCAAGAGAAGAAAGCGGGGGGCATTCACCTTCGCCAGCGCGAGACGGACGGCGCCGCCGGTGCCCAACGGCTCGGTTTCCACCGAATATTCGAGCTTGAGAGCGCCGTGATGATCGCCGAGGGCCTCGATGATTTGCTCAGACTTGTAATGGAGGCAGAGAATGGCCCTCGTCCATCCCGCCTCCGCCAGTTGATCGAGAAGGTAAGCCAGAAACGGACGACCACGAACCGGTGCCAGTGGCTTGGGCAGATCGGGGAGTACGCCTCGAAGACGCGTACCGAAACCGCCGGCCAGAAGCACGGCGGGAAAATCGATTTCAGGTTTTGCACTCATGAGAAAGCAGTTCCGAGCCGCGCCAGCAGGTCATCGGCGATGGCGAGCGAGGCGGTGGCGGCGGGACTGGGAGCATTGAGGAGATGAAGGGCAAAGTGATCCTGCCTGATCTCGAAATCCTGCTGGAGGATTCCTTCGGATGTCATGGCTTGGGCGCGGACGCCGCAGCCACCGGGCTGAAGGTCATCCTCCCGAATCTCCGGGACAAGCCGTTGCAGCGAGCGACAGAAAAGCGCTTTGCTGAAGGACCGGGCCGTTTCTTCCGCACACATCCGCGCATGCCGGGCGACAAATTTCCAGAGGCCGGGAAAGGAAAGCGAATCAACCGCATCCCGCAAAGCGAAAGAGGCGCGCGAGTAGCCTTCTCGTTTGAGAGCCAAAACCGCGTTGGGCCCGGCCTCCAGCCCGCCGTGAATGAGCCGGGTAAAATGGACGCCCAGAAAGGGGAAGACCGGATCGGGCACGGGATAGATCAGATGACGTACCAAGTGCTGGCGTTCCGGGCGGATGAGGTAGTACTCGCCGCGAAAAGGTACAATACGGGTGGTGCGTGGGACACCTGCCAACTCTCCAACTCGGTCGCAATGGAGTCCGGCGCAGTTGATCAGAAATTCGGCCTCCATGGCGTCATCGTCCGATTCAAGCCGCCAGTTTTCCGCAACGCGCTGAATGCGTTTCACGGGGAAGTTCAGACGAATGGCGCCTCCGGCCCGGATGATTTCTTCTTTAAGCGTCTCGCAGACTGCGGCGTAATCGATAATGCCTTCTTCCGGCACGAGCACCGCGGCTTTTCCCGCTGCATGCGGTTCGCGTTCGCAAAGTTGCTCCGGTCCCAGCCACGCCAGCCCTTGCAAGCCGTTGCTGGTTCCACGCTCCAGTAGCGTACGCAGACGGGGAATTTCATCATCGGAGACGGCGACGACAACCTTGCCACAAATTTCATGCGGGATGCCTTGCTCCCGGCAAAAAATTTTCATCTGTCGAATACCGGAGACTGCCAGCCGGGCCTTGGCAGAGCCGGGTTTATAATAAAGACCCGCATGAAGGACGCCACTGTTGTGGGTCGATTGGTGACGACCGACCCCGGCCTCCTTTTCCAGCAGAGTCACCCTCAGGTTGGGGTGCGCGCGGAGAAGTTTATAGGCAACGGCAAGACCGACGATGCCACCGCCGATAACCGCGCAGGAGTTCATTCGTAAAACTCAGACGTTCGCGTAAACCGAATTGCGCAGAATCGTGTACCCCTTGATTAGCTCGCGGATGCCCCGCTCCAGACTCCACTCGGGCTGGAAACCGGTCTTCAGGATGCGCTGATTCGAGACGATGTAATCCCGTTTGTCCGGATCCTCGCCGATGGGAGCCTCCACATAAACGAAGTCGGGAAGTTGTTCCTTGATCTTGGCGCAAAGCTCCAGCTTAGAGAGATTGGCTTCCTCGAGGCCGACATTGTAGGGCCGTCCCTTCATGGCCTCAAAGTTGTTGATGGCATGAATGAAAACCCGGGCGACATCGCGCACATGAATGTAGTTGCGCTGGAAGTGCCCTTCGAAAATGAGTATCGCCCGGTCGTGCACGGCCCGATAAACGAAGTCGTTCACCAGTAAATCTAGACGCATGCGGGGAGACATTCCAAATACCGTGGCCAGCCGAAACGTCAGGCCGTTCCCGCGCTTGAGTACGGCTTCTTCAGCGCGGACCTTAGTCACGCCATAGAGCGAAATGGGATTCAGCGGCGTTTCTTCCGTGCAAAATTTACCCTTCTCTCCGATCCCGTATCCGCTGTTCGTCGTGGGGTAGATGATTTTTTGTTCCGGGCGGAGAATCTGGCAGAGCATTTCGACCGCACCCTGGTTGATGGAGATCGCTCCGGATTCGTCCCGGTTGCAAAGGGGCGCACCGACGAGGGCCGCCAACGGGATGACCAGATCGGCTTCGGCGGTGACCCGGCGCATCAACTTTTCCTGGCGACAGTCACCCCGGACAACCGAGAAAGTATCGTAGCTGCAACACTCGCTCAGGCTGGTTTGCCGGAAAATAAACGCATCGACGACCGTGACTTCGTGGCCAAGCTTCAACAATTCAGGCGTTAGAATTGACCCGAGATAACCGGCGCCTCCTGTAATGACAATTTTCATTTCTGCCCGCCATTAATACATACTTCACGAGTAAAACAATCCTTGTTCTAGGACAAATGCAGTCCCTGCAACCGACATAGATTCACCCCGACTATTATTGGCCAGTCAAAAACACGCAGACCTCAGAAGCGGCAGCGAGAAATAGAAAGTTGCGCCTTTGTCGACTTTGCCTTCGGCCCAGGTACGTCCGCCATGGCGGGCGATAATACGGCATACATTGGCCAGCCCGATGCCGGTGCCTTCAAATTGCTCGTTGCTATGCAATCGCTGGAATACGCCGAATAATTTATCGGCATGCTGCATGTCGAAGCCAACACCGTTGTCGCGAACAAAAATCACCGCTTCCTCCGCCTCGACTTTACAACCAATTTCAATTTCAGCCGGGTTGCCCGGGCGAGTATATTTGACCGCGTTCAAGAGAAAATTACTAAAGACTTGTCGTAGCAGGGAGAGATCGGCCTGAACCAGAGGCAGGGAGTCGCAGGAGCTGGCCTCCATAGAAAAGGGGCCGTTCCCCATTTCCTTCTCTGTCCCGGCTCTTCCGTCACGCCTTCCCACCGACTTGTACGTGGTCCGGTTGGAGCGTGAGGACGGCGCCTTTGGATTCTCTGCCCCCTATCTTGAAACCCCGGCGCCCTCCGCGGATACGATAGTCCTCGATGTTCCGTGCCGATCCGGCGATTTCGATCATGAATGGGGCAAATCCGACTTCCAAGGTTTTCGCTCGGTGAAAGTATCCACTTCAGAAATCTACGGCTTCCATTTCCCTATGGACGATGAGAGCCCGGAGCATCCGCGCGATGCATCGCCATGGAACATCCTTGCCCTCGGAGGAGGCATTGGCTTCGGTGGCATCAATAAGGCCGCGCTGCCGGCCTGTTCCATCGAAGGACCCAAGCGCTTCTTTTCGTTCAACGGAACCTCCTCGCACATCCTGATCACGCCCACCGCGCTTCCCTACGACTTGCTGACGGTCGAGGCGATGATTCGTCCCGGCAAACAAGACAAGGAAGGCTACGTCTTCTCCGACCAAAACCGTGGCATGGACCTGGGAATCACGAACGACGGAAAGCTCTTCGCCCAGCGCGGAGACGTTCGGGTCGAATCCCCACAGTCTCTTCCAGACGGAAAATGGTCTCACGTCGCCGTCGTTTACGACGGGAAGACCGTCCGCCTCTTCGTGAACAGACTGCCGGTGGGACAGGCAGACGCTCCGGTTTCGCTGCGCTGCATCAATTCGATGCCTACCATCGGTTGTCGTCATGACGAATACCTGCGCTTCTCCGACTTCTATCGTGGGGACATCGCCGGGCTCGCCGTCGTGGCGCGAGACCTCAAGGCGGAGGAGTTTCAAATCGGGCGATAACGCTTTCCGCGAGAACAGACTGAGCCGATAGCCTAACGTCAATGGTTGTGGTTCTAAAAATGCAGTATTTCGCCCCAAGTATTCGGTCTGCAGGACATCCGATAGTAGCGCCCGAAGGGTTTATGTGGCACATTTCGTGTTTGTGAACCCCCAAAGGGTTCTCTTGGAAAATTTTCAAAAACTGAAAGATGTGGACTAAGAAAGGCGGTAATCATGGCAAATATATTGCTGGTCGATGACGACATCCCTCTCTTGGAAGCGCAAGGCGAGTTTCTTCGCCGCGCAGGCCACACGGTGAGCACAGCGGCCAACGGCAAAAAGGCAATGGATCTGGTCGCGCAAAACGATTTTGATCTCGTGATCACCGACCTCATCATGCCGGAAAAAGAGGGTCTCGAAACCATAGCGGAATTGCAGCGAAAAGCCCCGAAGATTAAGATCATTGCGACGTCAGGTGGCGCCGTTAGGATTGACGCCAAGGATAGTCTGAGCATGGCTCGGATGTTCGGAGCTTCACTCACTCTTGCCAAACCGTTTTCCGGCCAGACTTTGATTGAGGCAATATCGCAAGTGCTCTCCCTGTAGTTCTGGCCTTTTGAGTAATGTGGTCATAGCCCCACGTGAAAAGGACGCGTTATATGGACGCCTAACGCGACCATCCCTATATCAAAATTACTGAGCTAATCGATTCTCCCGGAATCAATCCCGCATCCAGAGGATTCACCGCGAAAGGCGATGTGGGGTGAATACCCCATAGTATCTATGGGTGCCACTGGGCTAATTGTGTTAACAATGAATCTCAGGGACTCTTTGGCAAAAGAGGGTCAGCCATCACCGGCTGAGGATTCAGTCCAAACCATGGCTCGCTATGAAGGCGCGATAAAGAAGACTAAAGACGCGACCGTCCCCGGCCACGACAAGTGGGTTGGGCAAGCGGAAACCATCACCGAAGTCCGGCGTGCCGAGATGCTTCTGAAAGCAGGGGCCCTCCAAAACGCTATTTTCAACAGCGCCAATTTTTCGAGTATCGCCACCGACGAGAAAGGCGTCATTCAAATCTTCAATGTCGGTGCTGAGCGCATGCTGGGCTACATGGCCGCTGAAGTGCTGAACAAGATCACGCCTGCCGAGATTTCCGATCCGCAGGAAGTGATCGCACGTGCCAATGCTTTGAGCCAGGAGCTGGGAACCACGATTGCGCCGGGGTTTGAGGCCTTGGTTTTCAAGGCTTCGCGCGGGATCGAGGACGTCTACGAATTGACCTACATTCGCAAGGACGGCAGCCGCTTTCCGGCGGTTGTATCGGTAACGGCATTGCGAGACAGCCAGGGCGGAATCATTGGCTATCTTTTGATCGGCACTGATAATACCGCGCGCAAGCGAGCGGAAGAGGCTCTGCTAAAAGCGGGTGCCTTGCAGAATGCCATTTTCAACAGCGCCTACTTTTCGTGCATTGCCACCGATGAAAAAGGCGTCATTCAATTATTCAACGTCGGCGCCGAGCGAATGTTGGGCTTCACCGCCTCCGATGTGGTGAATAAGATTACGCCAGCCGACCTTCACGATCCGCAGGAAGTGATCGTGCGCGCCCGAGCGTTGAGCCAGGAACTGGGAACCCAGATTGCACCGGGGTTTGAAGCTTTGGTTTTCAAAGCTTCACGCGGGATTGAGGACATTTACGAATTGACCAAAATCCGCAAGGATGGGAGTCGTTTTCCGGCGATCATATCGGTCACGGCGCTGCGCGACGGTCAGGGTGGAATCATCGGCTATCTTTTGATCGGCACCGATAATACCGTGCGCAAGCAGGTCGAAGCCGAGCAGAAGAAACTCGATCAGCGCCTGCGTGACCAGCAGTTCTATACGCGCTCCCTTATCGAATCGAATGTCGACGCGCTGATGACCACCGATCCGCTCGGCATCATCACCGACGTCAACAAGCAGACGGAGGCACTCACCGGCTGCACGCGCGATGAGTTGATCGGCGCGCCGTTCAAGAACTACTTCACCGATCCGGAGCGGGCCGAAGCGGGCATTAAGCTGGTGCTGAGCGAAAAGAAGGTCACCGACTACCAACTCACCGCGAGCGCCCGAGACGGCAAGAAAACCGTGGTTTCCTACAATGCAACCACCTTCTATGACCGGGACAGGACGCTGCAAGGAGTGTTCGCGGCCGCGCGCGACATAACGGAGCGCAAACGCTTCGAGCACGCGCTTCAGGAATCGAACGTCGAACTGGAGAGCGCCAAGTCCACGGCGGAAAAGGCCAACCTAGCCAAATCCGATTTCCTCTCAAGCATGAGCCATGAGTTGCGCAGCCCCCTCAACGCGATTCTCGGCTTCGCGCAGTTGATGGAGTCTGCCTCCCCGCCGCCGACTGCCGCCCAGACGAAAAGCATCGCCCAGATTCTCCAGGCGGGATGGTTTCTGCTAAAGTTAATCAACGAAATCCTCGATCTCTCTGGGATTGAGTCTGGGCAGCTGTCGCTGTCGAAGGAATTGGTGTCGTTGTCCGATCTCATGTCGGAATGTCAGGCCATGATGGAGCCACAGGCGCAACAGCGTGGCATCCGCATGTCTTTTCCGCAGTTCGACAATCCTCTCTTTGTCAAAGCCGACATGACCCGTCTGAAGCAGATTCTCATCAACCTGCTTTCCAACGCGATCAAATACAACAAGGAGGAGGGAACGGTGGTCGTGGAGTGCACCGTGACCGCCCCAGACCGCATTCGCATCAGCGTCAGGGACACTGGCGCGGGATTGTCTCCGGAAAAGCTGGCACAACTATTCCAACCCTTCAATCGACTCGGCCAGGAAGCCGGTGGCGTGACCGGCACGGGCATTGGCCTGGTTGTGACCAAGCGATTGGCCGAACTGATGGACGGCGTCCTCGGCGTGGAAAGCGAGGTCGGAGTGGGTAGCTTGTTCTGGTGCGAAATGGACACGGTTGAGGCGCCGCGACTTGTCGTTGGAACCGACGGAGATGAGCCCCTGGTCCAACCGGATGCGCCAACCGACGGACACCAGCGCACGGTGCTCTATGTCGAGGACAACCCGGCGAATATGAACCTGATCGAGGAACTCATCGCACGGCATCCTAACATGCGGTTGGTGACGGCAGTAAACGCAACCCTCGGCATCGAGATCGCCCGTGCCACGTTGCCACTGGTGATCGTGATGGACATCAACCTGCCTGGCATCAGCGGCATCAAAGCCTTGCAAATTCTGCACGAGGACGCCGCAACGGCACATATTCCTGTCATCGCGCTTAGCGCCAATGCCATGCCACGCGACATCGCCAAAGGCTTGAAGGCGGGTTTCTTCCGCTATCTCACCAAACCCATCAAGGTCAAAGAATTCATGGACACGCTCAATGCAGCACTGGAATTTGCAGAAAAAACAGAGGGCGAAGCGCTCACCGCCGGACAAACGCCATGATTAGTCCATCGGAAATATTAAAAGCCAGTATCCTGATCGTTGACGATCAAGTAGCCCATTCCTCTCTGCTGGAGCAAACACTACGTGGAGCCGGGTACGTTTCCATCACCACTACGAACGACCCGCACGAGGTCTGCGAGCTGCACCGCAAGAACCGCTATTCACTGATCCTGCTGGACCTTCAGATGCCCGGTTTGGATGGATTCCAAGTCATGGAAGGCCTGAAGGCAATCGAAATAGGCAGCTACATTCCCGTTATCGTTCTAACCGCCCAACCGAATCATAAGCTGCGTGCGCTGAAAGCCGGAGCGAAGGATTTCGTCAGCAAACCGTTCGATCTCGCGGAGGTCTTGATGCGGGTTCACAACATGCTCGAAGTCCGCCTGCTGCAGGCGGAAGCGGAGATGCGAACGGAGCAGGCTGAGAACAGCGAGCAGCGAATGTGCGCTTCAGAACTTAGTTATCGCCGCCTGTTTGAAGCGGCACAGGACGGCATCTTGATTCTGGATGTGGACACGGGACGGATCACCGATGTGAATCCATTTCTTTCTAAACTATTGGGCTTTTCTCACAGTGAAATGGTCGGCCAAACTGTCGGCGATCTTAGTCCGTTTAAGGACATCGAGTCGAATCAAGCCATGTTGGAGCGCCTCCAACTGCACGGGTACGTCCGCTACGAAGACCTGCCACTGGAAACAAGAGACGGTCGCAAGATTGCCGTGGAGTTTGTCAGTAATGTCTATCAAGCCGGTGAAAGAAAAGTGATTCAATGCAACATCCGCGACATCACGGAACGCAAACACGCGCAAGATGAGATACACCGTCTCAACCAATTTCTCGAGCAACGTGTTGTCGATCGCACGGCACAACTGCTGGAGGCCAACAAGGAGTTGCAGGCGTTCAGTTATTCCGTTTCCCATGATTTACGCACGCCGCTACGCCATGTCATAGCCTACGTGGATCTATTGAAAGAATGCCTCGGGACAACTCTTTCGGAAGAAAGTCTCCGGCATCTGACGACGATTTCCGAATCGGCGAAACGAATGGGGGCATTGATTGATGATCTGCTGGCTTTTTCGAAAATCGGACGGGCAGAATTGCGAAAGACGGATGTCGATCTCGACCAATTGATCCAGGAAACATTGCAAGATTTTCAGGTGGACACGAAAGAGCGAACTATCGCCTGGGAAATCAACCCGCTGCCGCACGTACAGGCTGACCGTGCCTTGCTTCGAATGGTGTTGGTTAATCTCATTTCCAATGCGGTGAAGTTCACCGGCGGTCGCGTCGAGGCTAAAATCGAAATCGGTTGCAGTCCAAACGGGGACGGCGAAACAGTGACCTTTATCCGTGACAACGGGGCCGGTTTCAATCCGAGATATGCCGGGAACCTATTCGGCGTATTTCAACGCCTGCACAGCGACAAGGAGTTCGAAGGCACGGGCATCGGCCTGGCCAACGTCCAGCGCATTATTCACCGCCACGGCGGTCGGGTATGGGCGGAAGGCGTGGTGGACAGCGGTGCGACATTTTATTTTTCACTCCCGAAACAAGCCAAGGTCCACCTAACGGAGGACAAAGGCCATGATTAGCTCCTCGGACATTCTTAAAGCCAGCATCCTGATTGTTGACGATCAAGCAGCCCATTCCTCCCTGCTGGAGCAAATACTGAGCGGTGCCGGGTACGTGTCTATCACGGCCACGAATGATCCGCGCGAGGCCTGCGAGTTGTACCGCAAGAACCACTATTCCCTCATCCTGCTCGATCTTCAAATGCCCGTCATGGATGGATTCCAAGTCATGGAAGGCCTGAAGGCAATCGAGACCGACGGCTATCTTCCTGTGCTCGTGCTCACCGCCCAACCGGATCACAAACTGCGCGCGCTAAAAGCCGGGGCGAAGGATTTCCTCAGCAAGCCGTTCGATCTCGCGGAGGTCGTAATGCGGGTTCACAACATGCTCGAAGTCCGCCTGCTGCACCTGGATGCGGAGATGCGCACGGAACAGGCTGAGAACAGCGAGAAGCGAGTGCGCGCTTCTGAAGTTAGTTATCGCCGGCTGTTCGAAGCGGCGCGGGATGGCATCCTGATTCTGGACGTTGACACGGGGCGTATCACGGATGTAAATCCCTTCCTTTTTAAACTGTTGGGCTACTCCCACGGCGAAATGGTCGGCAAAACCGTTGGTGAGCTTAGTCCCTTCAAGGACATTGAGTCTAATCAAGCCATGCTGGAGCAAGTGCAACGGGAAGGGTATGTCCGCTATGAAGACCTGCCACTGGAAACGAAGGATGGCCGCCACCTTGACGTGGAGTTTGTCAGCAATGTGTATCAAGCGGGTGACCATAACGTGATCCAATGCAACATCCGTGACATCACCGAACGGAAACGCGCCGAGGAGCAAATCGCGGAACAGGCGGAACTCCTGGACAAAGCGCGTGATGCGATCCTTGTCCGTGACTTGGAAGGGCACATTTTATTTTGGAACAAGGGAGCAGAGCGTTTGTATGGCTGGACCAAGCAGGAAGCCTTGGGCCGGAAAGAGAGCGATTTGCTCTACGCGGCCCCAGAAACGTACGAAAAGTTCAATAAGCTTGCCTTGCAGAATGGCGAGGCGTCCGGTGAATTCCAACACCTCACCAAAGACCACCGGGAGCTGACCGTCGAGGCACGATGGACGCTCATTCGGGACAATGAGGGACGTCCCAAATCCGTGCTCGCGATCGACACCGACATCACGGAGAGGAAGAAAGTTGAAGCCCAGTTCCTGCGAGCGCAACGGATGGAAAGCATCGGCACATTGGCGGGCGGCATCGCGCATGACCTGAACAACATCCTGACTCCAATCATGATGTCCATCGACATCCTCAAGAACCTGTCAGACGATCCGCGGGCAAAGAAGATTTTGGAAACCATCAAGGTAAGCGCCAAACGGGGTGCGGATATTGTGCGGCAGGTCCTTTCCTTCGCCCGCGGGCTGGAAGGTCAAAGAATCGAAGTCCAGCCCAAACACCTGTTGAACGACCTTGAGAACATTATCAAGGAGACCTTCCCGAAAGACATTCGTTTGCAGTTTTCCATACCCAACGATACGTGGACGATTTTGGGCGATCCCACGCAGGTGCACCAGGTCCTGCTGAATCTTTGTGTCAACGCTCGTGATGCGATGCCGGATGGCGGCATTTTAATCGTTGGTGTCGAAAATTGCGTGCTGGACGAACAGTATGCCGCGATGAACGTCCCCGCCAAGCCCGGACGCTACGTCGTTATCAGCGTTACCGATTCAGGAACGGGCATGCCGCCGGGGATTCGCGACAAAATTTTTGAGCCGTTCTTCACGACCAAGGAACTGAACAAAGGCACGGGCCTGGGCCTGTCGACGGTCATGGCCATCGTGAAGAGTCACGAGGGGATCATCAATGTTTACAGCGAGCCAGGCAAAGGCACGACTTTCAAAGTGTATCTGCCCACGATGGAAGTTTCTCCCGAAGCGCGGAAGACACAATCGGGAAAAGTCAGCCTGCCGCGGGGACATGGCGAAATGGTTTTGGTGGTCGATGACGAAGCCTCCGTCCTCAACATTACCAGCGAAACCTTGCAGACCTTCGGCTATCGTGTTTTGACCGCCACGGATGGAGCGGAGGCCGTGGCCGTTTACGCCAAACACGAGAAGGAAATCGCCGTGGTTCTCACCGACATGTCGATGCCGATTATGGACGGCCCGGCCTCGATTCGCGCGTTGATGCGAATCAATCCGGCAATTAAAATCGTAGCGACGAGCGGTTTTAGTGAGGATAGCCGTGTGGGCAAAGTATATGGGACCGGCGTCAAACATTTCCTGACGAAACCTTATACGGCGGGAACCTTGCTCAAGGTCATGCGGGCGATTTTGGACGAAGCCTGATAGGGCAGGATGCCTTGCGAATATTAATCGCTGAATTTTCCAAAAAATTTGAATTCCAGAGGATGCAAGGCAGGCAGTGTGTCAGAGGGACTGAGTTTGCCTCGCCCAAACCTCGGGTGGCCGCGCGGAGGGATTCCAACTACAAGATTCAGCGTCTGGCGACATGGATATGGACCAAGCCCCAATCGGTGAATAATCAGACGAGAAAGATCGCAATGCCGGCGGCGAACATACCAATCGTGGTAATTCCAACGGTGATTCGGGCCAGCATTGAACTCCTTTGGTTCTGCATCAGCACGCTGTCGCAGGCCACAAGCAGAATGCCGACGAGAACGAAAGGAGCAAGCAGGCCATTGATGACCGCGCTCCAGAAAAGTGCGTCCATCGGTTTGATCGGTGTGAAAGTCAGCGCCATGCCAAGAAGCATAGACAGGACAAGAATGCCGTAAAAGGCGCGCACGCGGAGCAACTTTTCATCAAGTCCCTGGGGAAAATCGAACGTTTCGACGAAGACATAGGCGGCCGACCCGGCCATGGTTGGGATGGCAAGGAAACCAACGCCAATGAGGCCAACGGCGTAAAGCAACGAGGCGAAATGACCGGCCAGCGGGGCTAGGGCTTTCACGGCGTCCTTGGAACTATCCAACTGCGTGATGCCATTCTGATGGAGCGTGAGCGCGGTGGTCAAAATGATGAAATACATGATGATGTTCGAGAAGAAGGCCCCAACCCCGACATCAATGGCACGGTCTTTCAACTCCTGTGAATTGCCTCCCCGACGACTGGCAAGCGTGCGCTGGCCTCGTGCCTTTTCAATTTCGACCTCCTGCGAAGTCTGCCAAAAGAAAAGATAAGGACTGATGGTTGTGCCGAGAATGGCCACCAGCGTCGACCATTGCGCATGGCTTGTGGGCCACGAAGGCAAAAACGTTGCGGCCAGCACCTTGGGCCAGTCGGGATGGACGATGAAGGCAGTGATGATGTAAGCGAAGAGCGAGAGGGCCAGCCATTTCAAGATCGACGCGATGGCGTTATACTTGAACCAAATGGTGGCGAAAATAATCGCGATACCAAAACCGAGAACAAAGAAGCTCCGATGAATGCCGCTGAGCAGATTCGTGACGTCTGCCATGCCCAACAGATCCGCGCCGACGTTCAGGGTGTTGGCCGCGAAGAGCGCGAGCCCGATCAACGCGAGCACTGGCTTTGGCATTTTTTTGCGCAAAGCCGCCGCGAGCCCGGTCCCCGTAACCATCCCAATGCGGGCACACATCATCTGCACCGCCGCCATCAAGGGAAAGGTGAGCAACGCGGCCCACAACATCGAGGTGCCAAGTTGCGCTCCTGCGATGGAATAGGTCGCGATGCCGGAGGGATCGTCATCGGCCGCTCCGGTGACGAGACCGGGCCCCAGCAGGGCGAAAAAGCGACGAACCGGGCCGTGTTTTACTTTTTTCGGTTCCTTGATTTTTTCCATTTCCCCAGCACCGTAACGAAGCCTTGATCCTCGCTCCAACTAAAAATCCGAATAATCCCTGCCGCGCCGGGGTTTCGAGCATCCTCTGAGATGAAAATCAGCGAGGTGAGATTAGTTTTACAGGCCAATTACTTCTCTGCCTGAATGTAAGGTCTGCTTTGTTTCAGCGGAGAACCATGGTTTTTCGATATTGAGCTTCAATGAACTGTATCTGCTGTAAACTGGAGTCGGTCAGGATTTGTGGAACGCGGATTTCCGCGACTTTAACGGTGACTTCCACGTTCAAAAAAGGACTGCCGCGACCGATAAACGAACCTGAAATCGGCATAGCGTTTTCAGGATGCTGCGAGACCGCAACCGGTATATGTTGGGAAGTCGTCAACAGTCCCAAGGTGGGATCAAAGCCTTTCCAGCCCACTCCAGGCAAATAAACTTCGGCCCAGGCATGGGTGGAAGCTCCAACGCCAGTCGTGCCACCACTGAGGATGTAGCCGCTGACAAAGCGGGCCCCCAAACCCAGGCATCGGCACGCCTCGATAAACAACGTGGCAAAATCCCGGCACGATCCACTGTTATTTTGCAGGGTTTTCGACGGCGATTGCACTCCTGGCTCATTACGGACCTGATATCGAAATGTGCGATAAATGTGCCCATTCAATTGCTGGAGCAAGGCGAGCGTGCCGGTCGTCTGTCCCGAACGCCAAAATTGGCCGAGCCATTCCCGAACGCGCGTGGCGTCGCTGGAATAGACTTGTTGAGTGAGGGCCGAAAGTTCCAACAAAGTCTTATGATCGTAGAAGAAAGGGTATCGGATGGCGTCCGGTTCGATATAAAAATCAAATGGATTGATCTCAAAATGATTTAAGAGCAGATCACTGTAAATCATCAGTTCCGAGGCAGGTTCATTGAAATTGACCACGGCAATACTGTTACCGTAAACATCCCGAATCCAGTCGATACGGTGAGCGGGGGTAACATGCAGAATCGATTGCTCAATTTGAATGTCATGTCCTTCACGCGGACGAAGCAGCAATCGGTGGGGGCCAAATGCGACTTTTTCCGCATAGCGATAGGTCGTTCGATGTTGAATGCGAAGTTTCATATGTGTCGGGAATGAGTTCGCGGCATCCAATGGTCTCGCGATTTTGTTTTTACGGGGTGTGCATTTTAAGCATCACGCCGATTGCCCATGAACAAAGCGGCTACGCCTGCGGCGATAAACACACCTCCAGCGATGGGAGCAAATGGAACCGTTTTCGTTTCATCGTGTTGAATGACCAGTGGTCCAATCTGGGCGTCTTTCTTCGTTTCCGTATAGGTGAATCCACCGTACTGGTAGACGATCGCCAAAATACCCAAAACAACTAAAATAATACCTGCCATCCTGATCATAAGGTTCCTTTCGATATGTGTTTATTGACCAAATGTCCCATGTTTTTCTTTCATCAAATCGTTTTTAAATACGATTGTTACGTCTGAAGTTCCGCTATGATAAGTATAAGTCGTTTGTGTGCCTCCAACGACTGGTATGGGTTCGGTTTTGGAGTCCGCAGGGTCACCCAAAATGGCTTTAACCTCTGCCGGAGACATGTCGTTATGAATTTTGTCGAGATTAGCCTGCGTAAGAGACAGCGAGGCAAGGGCTCCGCACCCAGCAATAAATAAAGACAACGCCACACATAGATAGATTTTCATTTGATTCCCTTTGTTAGGAGGTTCGGAATGCATTGCATCTTAAGATTAAGATAAGCTTGATGTATGGGAATGCCTATGGGGTGTACACCCCATGGGAACAACTAGCCTGCCGATGTATTTTCATGCTTATAGCTACGACTATGTTCTCCATGCAAACCTTGGCGTTAACCGCCGCAACAGTTGCCCTTTTTGGGCTGGGGACTAAGGGCCTTCTTTAATTTACCAAGTATGACTAAAACTTCTCCTGCATCTGATCCTCAAAAGGACCTGATCGAAGAAGCGCATGCCGCCGGTTTACGCTACACCTCCGATGATCATCCGGGAATAGCGCGGCGACGTCATAAAAAGTCTTTCACTTATCACCAGTCAAATGGCACACAGGTCAAGGATCGCGAGACTCTGAGCAGGATCAAGAGTCTGGTCATTCCACCCGCTTGGGAGAATGTGTGGATTTCAACCTTTGCGAATGGACACCTTCAGGCCACTGGACGTGATGCCCGCATACGTAAACAATACCGTTACCATCCCAAATGGTGCGAGCAGAGGGACGAAAGCAAGTTTGAGCATATGTTGGCCTTTGCGCGCGTATTGCCGAAAATCCGTCGTAAAGTGGCTGCGGATATTCGTCGCAAGGAAATGTGTCGAGAGAAAATCGTTGCAACAGTGGTACGACTACTTGAAACCACGGTCATACGAGTGGGCAATGATGAGTATGCCCGGGATAATCATTCTTACGGACTTACGACGATGCTTAACCGTCATGTCGAGGTCAAGAGATCGGATATCCTTTTTTCATTTCGGGGGAAGAGCAGCAAGTACCATGAAATTACTCTACACGATCCGCGTTTGGCCAAGATCATTCGCGCCTGTCAGGAGCTGCCCGGACAGGAGCTCTTCTCGTATGACGATGGGGGTGAATCTAAACACATCGAATCCTCCGACGTAAACGATTATCTCCGGCAGATAACAGGCTGCAATTTCACCGCCAAAGATTTTCGTACCTGGATTGGAACTGTTCTTGCCGCAACGGCCTTCCAAGAATTGGAAGCCGTGACCTCAGAACACCAGGCGACGACAAATATCGGAATAGTGATTAAAAGTGTTGCCAAGATTCTTGGCAATACCCCAACCGTTTGTCGAAAATGCTACGTTCATCCTGATATTATTCATGCCTACCTGGAAGGGATAACGCTGGATGCGGTAAGTCAGCGCATTTCCACCAATCTAAAAGGGTCCTTCAGTAGACTGCGACCTGCAGAAGCGGCCGTATTAGCGCTATTGCAACGGAGATTAAAGTCTTCGATGACCAACTCGAAATCATTGAAAACTGTTCGGAGCTAGTTTTAGTCGTTCCTTGAAAAGGGCTGGGGCGTAGTGAAGGAGGGCGTCATGCTCCAGCGGCGTCTCAAGCTGACAATTCGGAAAGTTTAGCTGCCATCTCTTTGATCGGGAGACAATAATCCACTGCATTTGCTTCAAGGGCCGCGATGGGCATTTCTGGGCTTTGGGCCTCGTCAGGTTCCTGAGCGATGGTTGTTCCGCCTGCCTTCCGGATGGCAAGAAGACCGGCGACCCCGTCGTGCATGGTGCCACTCAAAATGACGCCGATTGACTGGGCACCTTGGGATTTTGCGGTGCTTTCAAACAGCTCATCAATGGAAGGAATCCAAAGTTCCCGCTTGGGAGCGTTTAGTTCAGAGACGCCTATCGTCTTCGCGTTCACCACAAGATGCCGTCGTGGACGAGAGACGTAGATGCCTTTTTCGATTCGTTCCCCATTTTCCACAAACCGAACCTTGTGGCTGTCACACGCCGTAAGGATTTCATCCAGCAGGCTATCAGGGCCGCTGTGGAGGACGATATACATGGGTACGGGTGATGGAGCCGGCAGGGCTTTGACGAGAGCGCATAACGCTTTAACCCCTCCCGCAGAAGCGCCGACTACAATTACACGCTTCGGCGGTCTCATTGGCACACAGGGTTATTTCATCTTCGACTGAATGCCCTGGATCATCGAGAGATGCATCTTCACCATCTCATCGGTTTTGGCTGCGAATGCCTTAATGTCGGAATCCTGGCCGGAAGAAGCTTCCTTCGTGAACAGCGCGTCATCCTTCTTGTGAGCGGCCACCATCGCGGCTACGTAGGCTTTATCAAAGGCTGCAGCCGAAAGCCCGTTCATCTTATCGACCATCGCTTGATGCTTGGCATCGAGCTTATCCGGAAGCGTAATGTCCTTCGAACTGGCGATGGACTTCAATTCACTATTGGCGTTGCCATGGTCGGTCACCATCTTGGCCCCGAAATCCTTCACATCCTGCGAGGTGCCTTTATCGGCGGCCAATTGGCCGAGTTGAACCTCGGTCATACCGCCTTGAGCCGCCTTCATGACAAATGTTTTGTCCGCAGCGGAAACGGAATCAGCAGCGCGAACCGGTGAGGAGATTAAGCTAACGGCGGCAAGGCAAGAGAATATCCCGATCAAGAATTTGGAGGAAGTTTTAGTCATATTTGTAAACATGACAATATGCCGATACTCCATTTGTTCCAATGGGGTGAAGACCCCACTAGCAGTTATACCGGCAAGCACTACAGTTGTTATTATGAATCTAATAGTTATTTTGGTTGTATTGATGCTCTTGTTCGGTGGCGGCGGATTTTATTTTGGCGGGCCACTGGTCGGCGGAGGCGGGTTTGGCCTAATCTTGCTGATCTGTCTCGTCCTGTTTTTCACCGGCGGCTTGAGCCGGAAATAACAGGGAATAAAGTCCTGACGGACGCCTATGCGGGGCATTCACGTGCCTCTCCTTAAACGGCTTTGGACAAAATACCGATTACAACCAAGAGAGAATCGCCCATGCCACAAGGGGATAAATCCAGTTATACTGACAAACAGAAGCGTCAGGCGGAACACATCGAAGCTGGCTATGAGAAAAAGGGCTTAAGCACAAAAACTGCGGAAGCACGAGCATGGTCCACCGTCAATAAACTCAGCGGCGGCGGCAACAAAAGCGGGTCTGGCAGAAAATCAAAATAATCGATTACAATGCCAGCCTTAACCCCCAAGCAAATCAGCGTTCATTTGACTACCGTCCCGAATTGGTCCAAACGCGCCCAAGCTATTCGGCGGACATTCAAGTTTGAGGGCTTCTTAAAAAGCATTGCTTTTGTCAACCGGATCGCCAAGAAGGCGCAAAGAAACAATCATCATCCGGATATTGATATTCGCTTTGACCATGTGACGTTGACGCTTACCACGCATGATGAAGGTGGAATTACGGAAAAGGATTTTCCCGTTGCCCGGCAGTGCGACGAGGTTTTCTCCAAGTTTTTTGTGGCTTGAGCAACGCAGATTCCGATCCAAAGCCATGAAGTCCTATCCACTCGTTATCCTGGGCGGGGGTATGGTTGCTGGCTATGCCGCCAAGGAGTTTGTCGCACAGAGTGGTAAAAAGGGAGAACTGACAATTATCACGGCAGAAAATGCGCTTCCCTATGAGCGTCCTCCCCTGTCGAAGGGTTTTCTGGCTGGCAAGGAAGCAGCCAGCGATATCCAGATTTCTGATGTCGCTTTTTATCGCAAAAATGGCATCACCGTTCACCGCGACTTCCCGGTGGCGAAAGTAGACTTCCGTCGCCGCCGTCTTCAAGGCCCTTCGGGTAAAGTCATTGGCTTTGATCAATTGCTCATCGCAACAGGTTCTGCGGTTCGACGGTTAAAGGTGCCGGGAGCCAACCGGTCCAACGTCTTTTATCTGCGGCAGATAAAGGATTCGCAGGCTATCCAGGCGCAGATCAAACGAGGAAAGCGGGCCGTGGTGATCGGATCAGGCTTTATTGGAATGGAGGTTGCCTCTGTTCTGGCAAGTAAAGGAGTGCACACAACCATGGTCTTTCCCGATGATCGTGTCTGGAAACGGCTGTTCACACCTCCGGTTTCAGCTTTCTTTGAGCGCCAATTTGCCGGGCACGGCGTTACCTTCATAAAAAGCGACAACGTGATTGCTTTGGCCCAAAAGAATCGCGAATGCCAGGTTGTATTGGAATCGGGAAAACAAGTGCCCACAGATTTTGTCGTGGCAGGAATTGGCGTGACCCCGTCTGTGGAACTGTTTCAACGGACAGTGCTGGACACAAGCGACGGCATCAAGGTCAATAAATTCCTTGAGACCAGTGTGTCGGGGGTATGGGCTGCGGGTGATATCGCCAACTACCCCGATCAGATTTTCCATCGCCGCATGCGAGTGGAGCACTGGGACAACGCCGTCGAGCAGGGGCGGGTGGCGATGCGTAACATGATGGGACACTTTCAGCCGTTTATCCACGTCCCCTATTTCTTCTCGGATACTTTTGACCTCTCCTATGAATTTTGGGGCGACGCGAAGGGCCACGATCAGGTCGTTTATCGCGGAAATATGAAGCAAAAACAGCTCAGCGTCTGGTGGCTTAAAAAACAAACGCTTTGCGCCGCTTTGATCATGAACCGTCCGGAAGAAGAACGGGCAGTCGCACCTCGCTGGATTTTGCGACGTCCACGGTTGAACCCCAAGGCACTCCAAAATGCCCGTAACCTGAAATCACTGGACGCCACCTTCGGTCGCGGGGACTAGTTCTAGAATATAACTCAAAAAATCCGTTCAGGCCGCTTGTCGGAGGGACTGCGTTTGCCACTCATGGATCAAACGTGAGGTGAATCTGACTGGCTGCCTGAATCTATACTCCATCGGCCCCAAGTTCCGGCTCTCTGCTTTTTTCCTGCTGGTTTTCGCGCTTGCATCCGTGGCTTATGCCTAGCAGTCTCCACCTGAGACGAAACCCGACAAGCCAAACGCGAAATAGCGTACCCGAAAACCTCGCTGTAATTTAACCCAGTGAAATCGCTCTTACTCTTCATTGTTCTGTGCCTCGGCATGACCGCGTCCGCCTGGGCGCAAGACAGTGACGCGTCTGGCTTAATAAGCGTGACGGAGGGCGAGGAAAAACTCGCCGAAAGTGGAGACCTTCAAGCGCAGAGGCAGATGGCAGAATTCTATCAGGACACCAATAAGCCGGAAAAAGCCTACTACTGGGTGCGCAAGGCCGCCGAACAGGGGGATATTGTGAGCGAGTGTGCCCTCGGCCAGTTTTTCGAGAATGGCACGGGCGTCGACAAAGACCTCCAACAAGCTGCCGTTTGGTATCAGAAAGCAGCCGATCAGGACTATGTCGATGCGGAATACAATCTTGGACTCATGTACGAAACTGGCCGGGGGGTACACCGCGATTACGAGCTAGCGGTGGCCTTTTATCGAAAGGCTGCGGCGTCGGGCGATGCTGATTCGGAAAATAACCTCGGTCAGATGTACGATAACGGCAAGGGAGTCGAACAAAACCGATCGGTCGCGATATCCTGGTTTCGAAAGGCTGCGGCGCAAGGAGACCAAGTTGCCATCGATAATCTAAAACAGGACCAGGCGCAACAGCAGCAGGCTGACCAACAAGCGCAGCAGCAGGCCCAATCTCAGGTAGCGGCAAATGACGGCAATCAGGCGCAATCATCCGCAGCAGCGACTTGTCCTCAAGCCGTTTGTCTGGCGAAAGGACAGGCAGCTGAGCAGGCTGGAGATTTGGTGGCGGCTTATCACTGGTACATGCAGGGTTTCGGATTCGATTATAGAAATGAAGGCAATTTTCTCCCATCCCAAGTGTTCGAGCAGAATGAGACGGCTTATAACGCGCTTAATGAACCCGAGGTCAGCTATGTATTTAAATGCCTGATTATGCTGGCGCATGCCGCACAAAAGCGCGTCTCCGCCAATGTCCAGGATTTCAGTGATAATAACAACGATCATTGGAGGCATTACGTCGTGGCAGCACAAGCATATGATGCAGCTTTGTACATCGTACTCAATCGGGTGCACTATGATAGCGACACTGACACTTATTCCGGCACTTACAATGGCTATGGCTATAGCCAGTTGCAGGCAGAGAGCCAACAATCCATGGCATTTTTTCACGAAGCAAGCCAGGATCTAAGAGCGCAGCACCTTGCCCAGTTGCAAGGTCAGGAAGATGCGATGAACGCGATCTCTCAAGCGGCACAATCTGCGGCTGACGCCATCGAGCGGGCACCAGCTTTCCAGCCCTCCGTTCCCCCGGCCGAGGCAAATGCGGGACCCCAAGCCATCTCAGTGACCACGTCAGGCAATCAACTCGCCGATCGGTGTAACAATGACCAAACCTATCTGCGCTGGGTGACTGCG
>Ga0182024_10001936_pt1 | contig 52195 bp, 48 predicted proteins | sample P32metaG_FD_120480 | JGI IMG/M metagenome (GOLD analysis project Ga0182024, IMG submission 120480) | Permafrost microbial communities from Stordalen Mire, Sweden - P3-2 metaG (Illumina Assembly) | ecosystem: Environmental > Terrestrial > Soil > Wetlands > Permafrost | place: Sweden: Stordalen... | reverse complement strand
ATCCACAGGCAGAATCTCAATGTACGGACCGCCGCTTACGACGATTCGATCGTTGCTCCGCAGATAGCCAAAATCTTTTGCCTTTTGCCGCATTCGCTGTATCGCGTCCATCACGTCTTGATGCTGCGCGAGAAAAGCATCGCCCAGATCCCTGGTCCATTTCATATCCGAAGCCATCATCTCCAGGACAGACGGGAAAGGAAGCAACGCTTGCACGCTTGGGTCTCACGACAGATGGTCTTCGGAAATGGCCTTGGCGAGCTCGTCCCCGGTCAAATAGTGGTGTTCATCGGCCCACTTGGCAGCGTCGGGGATCTGGTCGGAAAAAGTTGCGGCGGCAAGGACCTGCGCCAGAAGCGGGTCGGGATACAGCGCGATCCGAGAGACCAGCCGGTCCAGTTGTTGTGGCGAATAGGAAGGCGGAGCCTGGGCCAGCGCTGGGCTGGCTGACCATCCGACCAGGAGCGCCAATGCCAAAACGGTCGTCGCGATTTTCGTCTTTCGTTCTGAATGTCGCATCGCTTCCTCCTTATGCACTTGGGGCCCACCTGGAATTTCGCTCTTGATCGCAGACGGCAGCCATTATAAACTAAAGAGCATGACGCTGGCTCTACCTCTGCAATCTCAACTCTGACCTCTGCAATCCCTCCCACCTCTGCAATCTGCCCACTTATCTCTGACCTTTCTTGCGCGGCCACTTCGCGATCACCACCGTCGAAATCCCGCCGCGCGGACGAAACTCGCCTCTCACCTCCGCCCACACAGGCTTAGCCCAGCGGACGACATCGGCCAGCACCTGATTCACGACGTTCTCCTGGAAGATGCCGAGGTTTCGATAGGCCTGGAGATATTCCTTTAACGACTTCAGTTCCAGGCACAGGCGATCGGGCTCGTAGCGGATAACGATATTGCCAAAGTCCGGCAAGCCGGTCTTGGGACAGACGGACGTGAACTCGGGGTCATCCACAACAATCTCGTACCCCGGAAACTGATTCGGCCAAGTCTCAATTTCCGGGAAATCGTGATCGAGGCCGGCGCTGGCGTGCTCCGCGGTGTAAGGAGGAGGCGTGGAAGACTTTCGCATCCGCCTATTGTACCTAGCCTTAGTGTTCCGCGAATTCACGAGATGAGTTTGGGCTGTCCCGACCGCAAAACTGACGCAAACGGCCGACCCAATGCATCTAAACACGTAAGTCCCAAGCTTGATTTGGCTGCTTCGCGTAGCGCGTGGATGATACATTGAAGCTTGCGCTTTTCTCTGCATGCCCTTGAATGGAAACAGTTCGAAAGGCCAACCCCGGCGTTGGTGGATAACCGCGCTTATTATTTTCGCGGCAGTCGTAGTGCTGGCGGCCTTTGTCACGCACCGCGATGACGCAATACAGGTGCGGACCGCCGTCGTCGAGCAAAGCGCAATTCGCAGCCTGGTTTCTACCAATGGAAAAATCGATCCTGTCAATAACTTCGAGGCCCACGCTCCGGTTTCGACAAGTGTGCGTCACGTTTATGTCAAGGAAGGCGACTCCGTCAAAAAGGGCACACTGCTCATTGTTCTGGATGACTCGGAGGCGCGTGCCCAGGCCGCTCGTGCCCAAACACAACTAAAAACCGCGCAATCCGACTTGGGCTCCGCGGAACGAGGCGGAAGCCAGGAAGAAATGCTGAGCCTCGAAGCCCAACTGGTAAAAGCCAACACCGACCGCGATTCCGCCCAACGCAATCTCGACGCGCTGAAAAAACTTGAGCAGGAAGGCGCCGCTTCGGCGGGCGAAGTTCGAGAAGCGGAGAACGCACGCGTCCGAGCCGATGCCCAACTTACCTTTCTTCGGCAAAAACAGACGAAACGATATTCAAATGCGGAGTTAGCGCGCGTCGATGCGCAGCGAAGTGAAGCCCGGGCGACCTACGATGCCGCGCAAGACGTTCTGTCGAAGTCGAACGTTCGCGCTCCTTTTGATGGCATCGTGTACTCGCTGCCTGCCAGGCAAGGCGGCTTCGTCGCGGCCGGAGATCTTCTGCTGCAAGTCGCCGATCTGCGAAAAGTGCTGGTGCGCGCATTCGTCGATGAACCCGACGTGGGCAGGCTGGCGCCGGGAGATCCGATCGAAATCACCTGGGACGCCATTCCGGGACGCGTGTGGCGCTCCGCCGTGACTGCCATCCCGTCAACGGTGAAGTTGCGCGGCTCGCGCAATGTCGGCGAGACGACCAGCATCGTAGATAACAAAGATCTAAAACTCTTGCCCAACATAAACGTTGGAGTGACCATCGTCGCCGCTCAGCACAATAATGTGCTGGTTGTGCCGCGAGAGGCTGTGCGCACCGACGACTCGAAACCCTATGTCTTGCAGGTCGTCGGCCACGAACTCAAACGCCGGGATGTAGAGACGTCGCTTTCCAATCTCACGCAGGTTGAAGTAACGCGCGGCCTCACCGCCAAGGATGTGGTTGCGATCAACGCATCGAATGGCAAGCCGATTGGCGACGGAACGCAGGTCAAGTTCTAAATGATCACGCTCACACGCATCACGCTCATACGCACTTCCCGAGTCCTGCTGATTCTGCTGTTGCTTGTTGCCTCGCTGACTGCCAGCGTGGCCGACTCCGCAAAAAACATGCTGGCGGCTGGCCGTATCGATGATGCCATCGCCGAGTTGAAGGGCCGTCTTTCATCTGCTCCGTCGGATGCGGAATCGTCTAACCTGCTTTGCCGCGCTTACTTCACGCTCGGAGACTGGGATCGCGCGGAAGCCTCCTGCAGAAAAGCCGCCGCCCTTGTTCCCGACAACGGGCGTTTCCATCTTTGGCTGGGGCGGGTGTACGGAGAAAAGGCGGACAGGGCAAATTTCCTGGCTGCGGCGGGACTGGCCGGCAAGGTCCGCCAAGAGTTTGAGCGCGCTGTGCAACTGAACCCCAATGACATAGAGGCCCGGCTCGATCTGACGGAGTTTTATATTGATGCGCCCGGAATCGTCGGTGGCGGCGAGCAGAAGGCCCGCGAGCAAGCGCGGCTCATCGGAGCCATGGATTCCGGCCGTGAGCACTGGATCTACGCCCGCCTCGCCGAAAAAAAGAAAGATTTCGCTACCGCCGAACGGGAATATCGCCAGTACATCGACCTCAGCCAGGGTGACGCGGAAGCGTGGCTGAACCTCGCGCTATTTTTCCGTCATCAGAAGCGCTTCGACGATATGGAACAAGCTCTCGTCAAGCTTAGCCAGGCGCCCAATCCCGAACCGGATGTTCTGTGCGAAGCTTCCAGTATGTTAGAACGTGCCGGTCGCGGTTACCCCCTGGCCACGGAACTGGTGGATCGGTACCTCGCCTCGGGTCCGGTGGAAAAGGCGCCTGCGTTCCGGGCCCATTATTTGCGGGGGGCGTTGTTGGAAAAGCAAGGCGACAAAGAGGGTGCGGCCCGCGAGTACCGCGCATCGTTGTCATTGGCCCGTAACTTCGGCATGGCCCAGCAAGCGCTCAACCGCGTTGCGCACTAACGGGCCCGTGACTAAAGTCTTGGAGAGACACTCGATCCTACCTTTCATCGATCAGGTGGTTGGGTGACGAGATGAAGCTGACGAGATGAAACTCCGATTGCCAGGTTTCCACAGCACCAATCTGCTCGGCTTATTTACAGCCCTATTGATGGTCGCTGCCCTCGTCCAGGCTGAGCCTCTGCCTCTCGAACGCGCGATTCGGCTAGCGCTCTCGCACAGCACAACTTCGGCGATTTCCCAGGCCGACGTGCAGCGGGCCTTCGCTTCTTATCGGGAACTGCGCAATAACTACGTGCCGCAGGTCATCGTCGGTTCGGGACTGGGCTACTCTTATGGGTTCCCTCTCAGCATTGAAGGGTCTGCGCCGGCGCTGGCAAATGCGGTCGCGCAAAGTCCGATTTTCAATCCCGCGCAACGGCAGTTCCTGGGCGCGGCGAAAATTGACTGGCATGCCGCCGAGTTGCAGGACAAAGACCAGCGCAATGCCGTCATTCAGGACGTAGCCCTAACCTACGCCGAGCTGGCAAAGTGGGAGGCGCGGCTCCAGCGCCTGCAGCAGGACGAAACCGACGCGCAGAAGATGGAGCAAGCGGTGACTGCGCGCGTGCAGGAAGGCGTCGATAGCACAGTGGATTTGAACAAAGCCAAGCTAACCGCAGCCCGCGTGCGTCTTCACCGTGCCGAGGCGCGCGGCAATGCCGACTTCCTGCGGCGCCACCTGTCGACGCTGACCGGTTGGCCGGTTTCCTCCATCGAACTCGCACCCGAAAGCATTCCCGCCTTGCCGCCCGTGGCACCGGAAGAGGATCTTTCGGATAAGGCGGTTACCTCCAGCCCCACTGTGAAATTCGCCGAGCAACATTCTCTATCGGAATCGATGCGGGCTTCAGGCGAGCATCGCTCGTTGTTGCCGTCCATCGATTTCTCCGCCCAGTATGCGCGACTCTCCTCCTTCAATAACTACAGTCAGTACTACACTCACTTCCAGCACGACAATGCCACAATCGGCTTTGCCCTGCGGATCCCGATCTTCAATGCCAGCCAGCGCGCCCGTGCCGACGCAGCCGAGGCGGAAGCCCTCAAAGCGAAGAAGCAAGCGGAGGCCGCCCGCAATCGGGTGGCGGAGGAAACCCTAAAGCTGCAGCGCGCGGCCGAGCAACTCGAGGCCGCCCGCGAGGTGGCGCAACTGGAATATCAGCTGGCACAGTCCGGTCTTGAAGCGGCCCAAACTCGGATCGACACGAAGACTGGTACCTTGCACGAACTGGCCGATGCGCGCACGCAGGCAGCCGAACGTTTCCTCCTTTTTCAGGATGCCGATTTCGAGTACCAGCGGGTGCGCATGAACCTGCTGCGGGCCACCGGAGACCTGGAGAAGTGGGCCCTCCCAAACCCCGGCGCGAAGTGACGCATCCAAGCTGTCATCCCAACCGCTACCTGATTTCGCGCCTTAATGCGCTGAAGCGACGTTCAGCGAGGTTCTTTTGCGGTTTGAGGTATGCTAAGGCACACTTGGACAAGGATTTCCACGCTTTCGCCGTAGTTGGGGCGTACCTGGATGGTAGCGTCGGCGGAAGCGGGTATACGCCTAAGAGTGCTAAAATAGAGACTCACAAATATGCCATTAAAAACACTGTTTTTGAATCCGCCTTCGTTTGAGAATTTCGATGGGGGCGCCGGCTCGCGCTGGCCCGCCACGCGCGAGATTGAGTCGTACTGGTATCCGGTCTGGCTAGCCTATCCGACCGGTATGCTCGAAGGCGCGCGCTTGTTGGACGCCCCACCTCACCACATCACCGCCGAAGAGACGATCCGCACCTGCAAAGACTATGAACTGCTCGTGCTCTTCACCAGCACTCCGGGTTTCGCCGGCGACGTCCGCATCGCCGAGGCGATCAAAGATAGCCATCCTCATATCAAAATTGCCTTCGTCGGACCTCACGTCAGCGTGCTGCCCGAGAAGTCTTTAATGGAGGCCAAAGTAATTGACGTAGCCTGCCGCAAGGAATTTGACTACTCCATCGTCGAATACGCCCAAGGCAAGCCGATCGAAGACATTCTTGGCATTTCCTATCGCAAGAATGGCGGGGTCGTGCATAATCCCGACCGCCCGACTATCGAGAATCTGGACGCTCTGCCGCACGTGACCGACGTTTACAGGCGCGACCTGGATGTCCGCCGCTACAACGTGCCTTTCCTGCTGCATCCCTTTGTATCTCTGTACACAACGCGCGGATGCCCCGCCCAGTGCACGTTTTGCCTCTGGCCACAAACGCTCAGCGGACACCCGTGGCGCAAACGTTCCACCGATGACGTGGCGCGTGAAATGGCCAAAGCGAAAGACTACTGGCCATACGTAAAGGAATTTTTCTTCGACGACGATACCTTCAACCTGCAGGCGGCGCGCACGGAAGAATTGTGCGCCAAGCTGAAGCCGCTGGGTCTGACATGGTCTTGCACATCCCGGGTGACCACCAGCTATGAGACCCTGAAAGCCATGAAAGACGCAGGATGCCGCCTTCTGATCGTGGGCTACGAATCGGGCGATCAACAGATTCTGAAGAACATCAAGAAAGGCGCGACCATTGAGCGCGCCCGCCAGTTCACCAAAGATTGCCACAAGCTGGGGCTGGTAGTGCACGGAGATTTCATCATCGGCCTGCCCGGAGAATCTCGCGAGACCATCAAGAACACGATCAACTTCGCCAAGGAACTCGACGTGGAGACGATCCAGGTTTCGGTGGCGCATGCGTACCCTGGAACGGAACTGCACGAATTCGCGGTAAAAAATGGCTTCATGACCAGCGATACAAAGATGGTGGACGATGGCGGCCACCAGATGGTGCAAATCGAGTATCCCGGCCTGCCCGCCGCTGAACTGATGGAGGCAGTCCATCACTTTTACGATGAATATTATTTCCGTCCCAAGGCTGCGTACCGCATTTTGAGGAAAGCGATGTTCGACAACTCCGAACGCAAGCGCCTCTACAAAGAAGCTCGGACCTTCCTGAAACTGCGCGCCCAGCGCCACAAGTGGGTCAAGGAAAATCGCAAGGAAGAAGCGCCCGCCCCAGAACCGGCCAAGGCCTAGACCGACTCACGCCAATGAGAACATGGTCGTAGGCCTACGCTGACGCACTTGGGAGCGGCGTTGAAACTGGAGCCTTAGCTGGCTATCCGCTTCCTTCGACAATAGGGATATAAGCGACCTTAAATTGTCTGTCATTTTGCGGGGCAAAACCTTCCACGTCAAAGCGACCATCATCTGCAACGCTCTGGGTGCTGTAGGCAACTTGAAATAGGTTCCCGTTGTGAATTCGAATGTCATATGAAAAGCTCGGCATGGAGAACAGGGCACTCGCGCCCGAAGAATCGACAGCAATATTCTTCGCCAGAAAACTATCATCTTTCTTGAACACCGCCTCATCCAAAACCATCGCGATCGTTTTTCCATCTTTGGTCATTATGAACCGCTTGGTGATCTCCAATACAGAGCGGTCTAATTGGGCCAGAATCTTTGCTTGGTTCAGTGCGATGTTGAATCCGTCATCGAGATCGTCGGGATAGCGCAGTGTATATGCTTTTTTCAAAAGTGCAAGAAACTCCTTGTTCAGCGACAAATCAGAAGGCACGTCGAGCAGAACTTTCTCGTAAAGAGCCGTTACATCGTGTGTTCGTGGTGCCGGCTTGTTGGAATAAATGATGATTGCTTTCAGGTACTTCTCCAGCGCCGTGTTGGCAAGCTGGCTACCTTGAACGAGCAGGCCGTTCAGAAGTGACAAGCGGGCAGCCAAGTAGTCCCCGTCTCCCCATCTCACCCAACGCAACGTGTTAGCAGCCCTATCGTTCACCGGCGTTCTAGTCAGCATGGCCATCCTCCTTCTTTAGACGAACGCTATACGGTTTATTCATCCAGTGTAACAATTTGGCTCTCGCACACGCAGACGTTACCGCCTCAAAGGATAGTCGGATATGAAATAATCGGTTGCGTCTCACCGCCATCAAAGTTAGCCGGAGATTAGTTGACCTTCCGAAAATACCTCGTCCTCGCGGGAATTACCGTATTCAGCACGGCAGGTGATTCCCTGCTGGCTACCGGCATGAAAGATCTCGGCAATGTAAATGTGTCGCTGCACAATCTTTCCAGTCTGCTGCTGGCCGTCCTCAATCCCTGGGTGACCGCAGGAATCCTGTTGCTGCTCGCATTCTTCTCCTGTTACATGTCAGCGCTTTCGTGGGCGGACCTCACGTATGTGCTGCCCGCCACGTCGCTCGCCTACGTGCTCGTCGCTCTAGTTGGCCATTTCCGTTTGCATGAAGAAATCTCGCCGACGCGCTGGCTCGGCATCGCGCTGATCGCTGCCGGCGTGGGCTTCGTTGCCGCCGGCCCCTCGCTCACGCCCCGTCACGAACGCCAGAGTCCGAAGGACGTTGCCCGAGACGCAATTCCCTCCGAGGTGAAGTCATGAAAGACATCAATGCCTGGGCCGCAATCGGGCTCATTGTTTTAGCCTCGACCACCGGGGACGTGCTGCTTTCCTACTCCATGAAACGAGTTGGCGACGTCGGTGAACTCTGGAAGCGGCGCGGGATTCTGGCAGTGATTGGGCGCGTGTTTACGACGCCAACATTTGCTCTGGGCTTGATGGCGATGGGAGTGGCATTCTACAGCCTGCTCTTCGGCCTGTCATGGGGCAATCTCAGTCTGATCGTACCTGCTTCGGCCTCGCTCACCTTTGTGGCCAACGCGGTCGCCGCACGCATGTTTCTGCACGAGCGCGTTGGGCGTCGGCGTTGGATTGCGGCATTGCTGGTAGCCGGTGGTGTGGTCCTGATGGCAGTCTGAGATTCCCGTTGTAAGCGGCGTTCTGAATTTTCGTAGAGGCGCAGCTTGCCACGTCTCAAGCCGCATATGCCGAAGCCGCTGCGTGATGAGAGCGCCTTAGGCGGTGAGAAGTGTCGCCAACGCGACCCCAGGAACCGAAACAAATCATCCGAACAGCCGCATCAATCCACTGGCAGCCAGATCGGGGACCAGAAAGCGCGCGCTTCTTCCAGAAGAACGCGCCAGCGCTTCCGCCGCAAGATAGCCACTGCGCACCGCGCCTTCCATGGTCGCCGGCCAACCAGTCGCGGTAAAATCGCCAGCCAGAAAAACTTGCGGCCATGCCGTCTCTGGCTTGGGCCGGTACTGGTCGATTCCCGGACGCGGTGAGTATGTCGCGTGCACTTCCTTGATCACGGTTGATTTCAGCAGTTTCGCTCCGCGCGCGCCGGGAAAAAACTCTTGCGCTTCTTTCACCGCCATGTCAACGATCTCCGCCTTCGACTTCTCAACCAGGCTTCGGGAGCAGCTCACAACCAGTTCAACGTAGCTGCCACCCCCGTTATTGCGAGACTCGTTGTTCCGAAATTCGTTCTTTCGAGATTCAACGTTTCGAGACTCAATGAGCCGCGACTTGTGAAACATCCACTGGATCGTACGGTCGAGCAGCACGGCGTGATCAAGGTCGCTGATCTGACGATCGAACCATAAATGGATGCCGGTGATCGGTGATGACGAGAATTGGCCAAGTGCGGCGGCCAAGGGCGCAGCCGCGGGAGTATCAGGCAACAATCGTCCCAGTACATCAAAAGGGACGGCGAGTACGAGATAGTCGAATGTATGCTCCTGTCCGTTCGCCGTCACACCGACCTCGGAGGCTTCCGCCCGAAACGACTCCATGCCCGCGCGAAACTCGACCTCTCCACCACGGGCACGGATGTAGTCTCCAGCGGTACTGTAGAGGTCGGTGAGCGGCACGGTCGGAATTCCCATGCGTCCGGCGGCCTCCGACTTAAGAAAAGATTCGCGCACCACCTGAGCCGCGTACGGAACGGAAACCCGATCGAGATCCTCATTCAGGGCGCTGACCAGGATTGTCTTCCAAAAGCGTTCGATGGCTTGGTGAGTTTGTCCGTGGTGTTTGAGCCAGTCGAGAAACGACTCACCGCGATCCGCGGGAGTCGCTGGAGCGAGTACAGCCATGGCACGGCTGATGGCCAGCTTGTCGCGAACGTTCAAACAATCGGCCCGCAGAAATGACAGCGCGGTGTGCAGCGGAGCCGGCAGGGCTGACGGGGCGATCACGGATGCGCGTCCTCCAGGCTCGAGGAACGTCAGCTGTTCATACCAGCGAATCTTGTTCTGAACTCCCACACGCCGATAGAAATCGAGCAGATTTGTACAGCAGCCAAGCAACACATGCTGGCAGTTGTCGACAATTTCGCCGGTGCCGGGATGCTGATAAGAAGAAGCGCGGCCACCAAGGTAAGGGCGGCGCTCAAAAAGGGACACGCGAAACCCAGCGTCAGCCAAGGCGCATCCCGCGGCGAGGCCAGCCAATCCGCCCCCGGCTACAGCGACTGTTGGAGAATTTGTGGTTTCGGGTTGGGTCGAATTGGGATTGATCGAATTAGTATAGATTGAGGGCGGCATCACAACAGACGCTTCAGGATTCCTTTTCCGAGGACAGTAAGTTTTTCAGGAACTGTTAGCCGAATACGCTCACTGAAGACGTCATACTGGTTCGAAGCAATTTTTTCGAGCAGGCGTTCATAGATGGTAATCAGGACCCACAGGGCGGGCTGACTGTCTTCGTTTACCAGCGGGATCAAGTCTTCTGCCGCGCGATAACCCTCGCGCGCACGGTCGGCCTCGATCGCCAGCAGCGGACGGATGCGGGCAACATCAATCCGCGGCGCGGCGAGATCGGCGGCCGAAAGGCCGCACTGCGCCAGGTCTTCCTGGGGAAAATAAATCCGGCCCATCGCGACATCTTCTTTGACGTCGCGAATAATGTTTGTAAGCTGAAAGGCCAGTCCGCAGCGCTCGGCCAGCGGCTCAGCGGCAGGATCGCGATACCCGAAAATCTTGATGCACACCAGGCCGACAACCGATGCCACGCCATAGCAATACTGGCGCAGCTCTTCAAAAGTGCGGTAACGCGCGGCCAGCGGCGCACCGGCGGAAGTCTCGGGCTGGCTGAAGTCGAGATCGGCAGCCGTACCGAAGGCTAGCTGGTCAAGGAGTCCCACCGGAATCTGGTAAGCGCGCTGCGCATGAGTCAACGCAAGCAACACCGGATCATCGGTTGGCTGTGCCGCCAAGGCACGGTGTACTTTGTCCAACCAGTCTGCCAACTTGTTGTGTCGATCGTAGCGGCTTAGCGTGTTGTCGTCCACGATGTCGTCGCAGCGGCGCATGAACGCGTATACCGCGCTCAACGCATTGCGCTTGCGCCGGGGAAGCACTATGAACCCGTAGTAGAAATTCTTTGCGGCCGCGCGGGCGATGCTCCGGCAGACGGAGTACGCCATATCGAGCTGTGAAGCGGTAGGCGCAAATTGCACGGGCGCATTTCCCACGGCAGTGCTCATCGCTGTTCTTATCCTTGTCCCGGCTGCCCCAGCAACTTCCCCAGCGCGGCACGGGCGACCAGGGCCAGCTTCCGGGTCTTGGAAATTGCGGGACGCCGGCTGAGCACAGCATACTGTTGGCGCTCGATGGCATTCAGAATCTCTTGTCCGCCGCGGCTGAAGAGTTCGATGTCGATAGCCAGTGTACGATCGACCTTCGCAATCAACGGCAAGCCTTGCGTGAACCATTCCCGCGCGCGCTCGACTTCAAACTTCATCATCTCGCAGAATGCCGAAGTGTTCTCGCCAGTGCCGAGCACTTCTTCGCTCACGCCGAAGCGGCGCAGGTCCTCGAGGGGAAGATAAATTCGTCGTTTGGCAAAGTCCGCGCTCACATCTTGCCAGAAGTTAGCGAGTTGCAGCGCGGTACAGGTGACATCGGAAAGCTGTTGGCGCTCGGAATCGCGGTATCCACAGAGGTACAGCACCAGGTGGCCGACCGGATTCGCCGAATAACGGCAGTATCCCAGCAGATCGCTGAACGTTTGGTAGCGGGTGATACTTTGATCCTGCCGGAAAGCAGTCAGCAAATCCGCGAATTCATGTTTGGGGATTTCAAACTCGCGTACCGTTTCGGCGAGCGCGACAAATACGGGATGCCGCGGTTGACCGTCGTAGCACGCGTTTAACTCCGTCTCCCACTGATCGAGTAATTGTAGAGACGCAGCGGTGTCGCCGACCTCATCGCCCAGATCGTCCGAAATGCGGCAATACGCGTAGACGTTGAAGAAGTGCTGGCGCAGATGCCGCGGAAGAAACCAGGACGCGACTGAAAAATTCTCGTAATGCGAGCGCGCCAGCCGGCGGCAGTATTCGCGGGCTGCGGCTTGCGAAGGCGCATGGTCTGGAATGGCATACTCCGGCGGCAGCGCACTCCAGCCGGAGGAGAGCGGCGCAGTCGGGGGATGGCTGGCAGCAGTTGTCATCAACAGTTCACACCCATACTAAATTCTCGCGCGCGGAGAACAAGCGGAGAACAAAGAGATAGTCTCACAAATGCGCTAAAGGGTCGCGACGGTTGACGCTCACGTGCTAAAGCTCGCATCTGTTGTGGTTTCGCGCGACCCGTCTGAACAGGCTACAGAAAAACTCGATGTTGCCCTTGATTTTGGGTGGCGCAGCGGTTCACCGCTGCGATAACTGCAATTTCTTGAATACGGCTTTACAGTTTGCTGAAAAACTCAGTTTCATGTCAGGGCATCGCTTCAGCGATGCCGTAAGTGCCTTTGAATTCAGATGCCCCTTTAGGGGCTGGCAGTGAAAACCGAGTTTTTCAGCAGACTGTAAAGCCGCTGGGGGGCGGCTCTCGCTCGGAAACGGCTCTTTCCGCAAACTGTGAAGCCGTGCCCTTCCCGGTCCTTGCGCAATCAGTGACCCGGGATAATCGCGGTCTTGATATCGCCGCCACGGTTCAGCATGTGACGCAGCACATCCTGCAAACGGGAAAGCGGCGCTTCGCCGGTAATATAGTCGTTGCCGCAGACTTTTTTCTCGGCAATCAGTCCGAAGGCCCGGCGCACCGTCTCCGGAGTGTGATGGAAAGTTGCCTTCAAAGTGATTTCCGAATAGTGCAAGCGGTTGGTGTCTAACTGAACCTTGGTTCCCGCAGCGCACCCGCCGAAGAAATTTACCGTGCCGCCCTTGCGTACCATCTGCACGGCCCACTCCCAGGCTTCCGGACGGCCTACGGCTTCGATGGCCACATCTGCGCCGCGCCTCTCCGGACTTAACTCGCGCACCGCCTCGACCGGATCTTTTACTTGCGTAATCTGCACGACCTCGTGCGCGCCCTTCTTGCGCGCCAGCGAGACCTGTGAATCGCGCTTGACCACCGCGATTACATTGCAGCCGATTGCTTTCGCGACTTGCACGAACATCAGGCCGATCGGTCCGCCGCCAATGATCGCGACCGTGTCGCCGATCTCGACTCCCGTTTCATGCAGGCCGCGGAGAACGCAGGCCAGCGGCTCCGTCATCGCCGCATCCTCGAACGTTACACTCGAAGGCACCATGAGCATATTGGTTTCCACAATGCGCTTCGGGATCCGTATGTACTCGGCGTAGGCGCCATTGTTGAACAGCAGATCTTCGCAAAGGTTCAACTGGTGTTTGGAGCAATAAAAGCACATGCCGCAGGGGGCCGAGTTGAGCGCGACCACGCGCATTCCTTTTTTGAAGCCGCGCACGCCTTCTCCGACCTCTTCGATCGTGCCGGCCAGTTCGTGCCCGAACAACGCGGGCGGCACAATCATCCGCGCGTGATAGCCCCGCTGATACACCTTCAAATCCGTGCCGCAGGTAAGCGCCACGTGCACCTTGACCAGAACTTCGCCTTCACCCACACGCGGGATGGGCACCCTTTCAATCTTGATGTCTTCCTTGCCGTAGAGCACGGCCGCCGTCATCTTGCCATTCACAGTTGATGTCCTTCCCACGCGCTGCCCGGCTGGATGACAATCTTCATCGAGTCCGGTTGAGGATGGGCAGCCAGATTCAGCGCTTCCACACCGCGTTCAAGCGGGAAACGGTGGCTGATGAGCCGTTCCAGATTCATTTCACGGTTCATGACGAACCGCACCGACTCCTCCTGTAAATCAACCGAGGCACTGTAGGATCCCAGCAAAGTTTTCTCGTCCACGCATACCGCCGCCGGATCGATTGTGGCCTCGCCGCGCACGGTTTGCGCGAACAGCAATACGCGACCTCCCGGACGCGCCGCATCCATCGCCGGCCGGATCAGGCTGTTGCCGCCGACTGCCAAAATCACGGCGTCAGACCCCCGCCCTTCCGTCATTCCGCGCACCGCCTGTACGGCGTCCGTCTTGGAAGCGTCAATTGTCAGGTTTAGCCCAAAACTACTAGCTATTGTAAGCCTCGCCGGATACAAATCGGAAGTAATCACCCGAGCCCCCGCCCGCTTCGCCAGCGTAGCCAGAATCAGGCCGATTGGTCCCTGTCCGATCACCAGCACCGTCTCGCCAGCTTGTAGCCGAAGGGTCTCAATACCTTTGATGCAGGTATTTACCGGCTCGACAAAACATGCCTGCTCAAAACTGATGCCGTCCGGGACGCGCACCGTTCCTTTCTCGACAATCCAGTCCATTACGCGAACATATTGCGAAAATCCGCCACCGGACGGTTCGAACCCAGCCGTGCAACCAACTTTCTTGTAGGTGGAGCACTGCGCGAAAGTCTTGTGGCGGCAGTAATAACATTCTCCGCAGGGGATGTGATGAAACACCGCCACCCGCTCGCCGGTGCTGAATTTGCGGACGCGTTCACCCACTTTCGCGACGATCCCTGAAGTTTCATGACCAAAAATGCGCGGCGCGGAGTGCGAGCCGGTAGCGATTTTCTTGAGATCGGTCCCGCAGATTCCGCAGGTGTGGACTCGAAGCAGAATCTCTCCCGGTCCAACTTCAGGCACCGGCACTTCTTCCAAACGAACATCGTTTACGCCGTGATACACGACGGCTTGCATCGTGGAAGGAACGTCGCGCCTTTCGCTTTCAACCGTCCCTTTAATCAAGGTCGATGGCGCAGCGATTGCCATAGCAGATTTTATTGTTTCCCTTCTGTACGAGTATGGGACTGATCACCGGGGCGCGTATGTGCGCCAGCGAACACGGGTCCACTCTGATTTTCATTCCTATCGGACGCCGAAGACTCTCCCCGCAAAATCCGACCGCCATGAACCTCTCGGCCGAGGTAACTATCGAGCGCGCCGCAAAGAGCGTGGCTTGCCTTGGAACTGTTGCGCGCCAGGGCGATGGTCGTCGCCCACAGCCAGGGGCGCAATGCCACATGACACGCAAATCGGACAGAATGAAACGTCCCGTCGTGCCTCACAAACCGATCCAGCGCGGGCAAATTGAAATCCAGGGCATCGGAGATAACCTTCAAAGCCCCAAACTCGACACCACGCGCCTCGGCTCCCTGCGCCACGGCCGCGGCTTCCATGTCCACCGCGCTCGCGCCATAAGCTTTGCTCAAGTGAATTTTCTGTCCCTTGCCGGCCATCTCCGCGCAACTCACCAGGATTCCCTCGCCCGAGCCGACTTCGGTTCGAGCACCGTCAGCGATATTGATCACCGTGCGCGGCTCAAGAATATCTCCAACCCGCTGGGATGCACCCAGCGCTCCGGCAAAACCAGCAGAGATCACCCGCAATGGCTTCACTTCCCGTATCACCGCTTCGGTCGCGCGCCGCGCGGCTTCGGCTCCAATTCCCCCGCATACCAGCGCCGCTTCGTCGTTTTCAAAAAGACGGAATCGCCATCCACCGTGTTCCACCGTCCGCATCTTCCAGCTTCGGATCAGCGGCGCTACCTCGCGCTCCATCGCGGTGATGATGGCGATCTTCGTCATGACGACCTAGACATATCCGTTGCCACGGAACCACTCCACCGACCGGCGCAAGGCCCCATCGACCGGAACCGTGCGCCAACCCAATTCCCGTTCTGCCTTTGCCGAACTCACAAACATCATTTTGCGTCCCATGCGCACAGCGTCGATTGTCGCGCGCGGCTCGCGGCCCAGAAGGCGGCCCGTCACCATCTCGTCCACAACACCGGTTGCCAGCGCGAATGCATAAGGCAACTTTACCGTCGGTGACTTCAAACCCGTAATCGCTCCCAATCGGTCCAGAATCTGCTTTAGCGTAAGATTTTCCCCCCCCAGAATGTAGCGCTCGCCCGATCTTCCCTTCTCCAGCGCCTGGACATGACCGCGCGCACACTCAGTCGCATCCACCAGGTTCAAACCCGTTTCCACGTATGCCGGAAATTTCCGCTTCAGGAAGTCCACTACGATTCGACCAGTCGGAGTCGGTTTGATATCGCGCTCGCCGATGGGCGTCGTAGGATTGACGATCACCACATCGACCCCAGATCTAGCGGCCTCAACTGCGACTTGCTCTGCCATGAACTTCGAACGTTTGTAGTGACCGATCATGTCCGCCAGAGACACCGGACTCTCCTCATCGGCCACCTTGCCATTGTTCGATCCCGAACTGAAGCCCATGGTTGCCACGCTCGACGTATACACCACGCGCCGAACGCCCTGCTTCCGCGCCGCTTCCAGCAAGGAACGCGTGCCCTCGACATTCGAGCGATACATTTCGTCAGGATCGCGTACCCACAGCCGGTAGTCCGCAGCAACGTGAAATGCCACGTCACAGCCAGAAAGCGCCTTCTCAATCGAAGTCGAGTCGCGCAGGTCGCCGACCACTCGATCCGCGACGCGATCCGCATTCAGGCCGTCAATATTCCGCAGATCGCTCGTAGGCCGCACCAGCAGCCGCAAGTCGGCTCCCTGTTCGGCCAGAACACGCGCAACATGGCTGCCTAAGAATCCCGTGGCGCCGGTGACGAAAGCTTTCAAACTCAGTTCCCAGTGCTCAGTTCTCGGTTCTCAGTAAGAACCCAGAAAACCAAATCACGCTGAAAATCTTCTGAGAACTGAGAACCGGGAACTGAGAACTAGCTCGCACTCTTCTCCGCCATCACCTTCGAATAAGTCGTCAGCGCGATCAGCGGGAAATATTCGCGGTACAGGTGGTACTTCAGATAGAACACGCGCGGAAAACCCGTTCCGGTAAAGAAAGCCTCGTCCCAGGAACCGTCTTTGTTTTGCGTGCGCAACAGATAAGCCATGCCGCGGGCCACGCATTCGCTGCGCGTATCGCCGACGGCCAGCAGCCCCATGATTGCCCACGCGGTCTGCGAGGCCGTACTCTCGCCCTGCCCGCGAAGGTTCGGATCGTCATAGGATCCCACCGTCTCGCCCCATCCGCCATCGGCGTTCTGCACCGATCGCAGCCACTCCGCCGCCTGCTGAACCATGGGGTCGTTGCGGTCCACGGCCATGGCTTCCAGTCCGCGCAACACCTGCATCGTACCGTAGATGTAGTTCACGCCCCAGCGTCCGAACCAGCTTCCATCCGGCTCCTGTTGTTTGCGGATAAACTTGATTCCCCGTTTCACCGCCGGATGATTCTGGCCGTATCCATAGGTCGCAAGACACTCCAGAATGCGGCCCGTAATATCGACCGTCGCCGGATCAAGCATGGCGTTGTGATCGGCGAAAGGCACGTACTGAAACACCATGCGGTCATTGTCTTTGTCGAACGAAGCCCAGCCGCCGTCCTTGCACTGCATCGACAAGATCCAGTCAATCGCCCGTTGCACCGACTCGCTCTGATAGCGTCCATTCGGATGCTCGACCCGGCTCAGCCCAAGGCAGACCATCGCACTGTCGTCCACATCCGGATAGAACTCATTGTTGAACTCGAAGTACCAGCCGCCCGGCTCGCCTTTCGGATTCTTGATCTTCCAGTCTCCAGGCTTGCGCACTTGCTTTTGTAGTATCCACTCGGCGCACTTAACCAGCCGAGCATCGGTCGCCGGAACGCCCGCCTCGCCCAAAGCAAAAAGCGCGTATGCCGTATCCCACACCGGTGACTTGCAAGGCTGCATGCGGAAAGTGTCGTCTTCTTCAATTCCCAGCTTCTCGAACTCATCCATCGCGCGGATAAACTGCGGATCGTCCACCGAATACCCCAGGCAGCGCAGCCCGATGATGGCGTTCATCATCGAGGGATAGATCGCGCCCAAGCCGTCGCTCATTTCGAAGCGCTCCAGCATCCACTTCTCGGCTCGCCGCAAAGCCAATGAACGGAGCGGGCGAATATGCACGCGCTCGAACCAATGGGTGACTCGATCCAGACATAAAAAGAAATTGCGCCATGAAATCCGCTTCTTCGCCCAGTGCAGATGCATGCGCGACTTGTCGCGCCCGCCGACAAAGAGCTCTTCGACTCCCATTTCATCGGGAATTTTCTTGAATGGCTTCTTGGCGTAGCAGATCGAAAGCGGCACCAGAATGGCGCGCGACCACGAAGAAATCTCGTAAATATTGAACCAGAACCAGTTGGGAAAGAGCACAATCTCCGGTGGAACCGCCGGCACCGCATCGTAATCGTACTGCCCAAAGAAACAGAGATAGATCTTGGTAAATGTATTTACTTCGGTCACGCCCCCCATTTCGAGAATCCTCTTGCGGGCGCGCACCAAAGCGGGATGATCCGCGGTAAATCCAGCCAGTTTCAGCCCGAAGTAGGCTTTGACCGAACAACTGATGTTGGAAGGGCCGGCGGCGTAGATGCTCCAACCGCCATCTTCATTCTGGTGGTTCAGGATGTAGCGTGCGGCCTTGTCAAAGCGTCCCCGGTTGCCGGTGCCGAGCAGCGTATGCAACAGGATGTAATCGGACTCCAGGCTGGTATCGGCTTCCAGTTCTCCGCACCAGTAACCCTCTTCGTGCTGCTGCGAGAAAAGATAGTTGCGCGCCGCATCGACAGCCACCGCAACCCGGCTTCCCAGGTCGTCAATCTTTCCAAATCGCATCTGCGGCGCAGAGGCTGAACTAGAGGCCGAACTAAAGCCCGAACTATAAGGGGAGGATTCTTCCATTACGACTCCACGGCCACGGCAGGCGCTGCGGCAATTGTGGCGACGATCTCCGGTGGCAATCCAAAGCGCACATTCTCCGGCATGATTTCCAACTCCTGCACATCGCCAAAGCCCTGTTCTGACAGGTACTCCACCACTTCCTGCACCAGATGTTCCGGAGCCGATGCTCCCGCAGTCAGGGCCACTGTCTTTACGCCATTAAGCCACAGCGGCTGGATATCGCGGCAGTCGTCAATTAGATGCGCCTCGGTTCCCAAACTGCGGGCAACTTCCACCAGGCGCTTGGAGTTTGAACTATTGTCCGAGCCGACCACCAGCAGCAGATCGGCATCGGAAGCCACGTGCTTCACGGCAACTTGCCTGTTTTCCGTGGCATAACAAATGTCCTGAGCCGCCGGCCCCTAATGTTCGGGAAGCGCTTGCGCAGCGCGCCAATAATGTCGCGAGTCTCATCGAGGCTGAGCGTAGTCTGCGTCAGGTAAGCCACGCGGTTAGGATCGGGCAAAGTCACCGAAGCGACCTCCGCAGGCGACCCCACGACCTGAGTCACCGCAGGCGCCTCGCCAAGCGTGCCAATTACTTCGTCATGATCGCGATGCCCGATCAGGATCAGCGAATAACCTTCCTTGGCGAACTTCACGGCCTCCACGTGCACCTTGGTGACCAGCGGACAGGTAGCATCGATCACGCGCAAATTCCGCAACTTGCTCGCCGCGCGCACCTCCGGAGAAACGCCGTGAGCGCTGTAAATAACGCGTTCGCCCTCCGGCACCTCGTCCACGCTATCGACAAAGATTGCGCCCTTCTGTTGCAGTTCCTCCACCACAAAGCGGTTATGGACGATCTCCTTGCGCACATAAATCGGCCGCCCAAACGCCTCCAGCGCAATCCGTACAATATCGATCGCCCGCACCACCCCCGCGCAGAATCCCCGCGGCTTCAACAGCAGTAAGCTCTTCGTGTGCAAGTTCTTCGTATGTAAGCTGCTGGTCTCAGACAAGTTCGATCCCTCACCCACTAGGGTACACTTTCTCGTTAAGAAAGATGCTGTAAGGGTATCGAAAGATGTACCCTCAGGTCAATGTAAGCCTTTGAGGGTGTGGGGATTAGCAGCGAGAAGTGAGTTTTGAACAGCGAACGGTATCCGCTACCAAGCGCGACCGATACCGTAGCTATCAAAAGCCAGCTCGTTGCTGACGATGGTCAAGTTCTCCGCCTGCGCTTGAGCGATCAACATCCGATCAAACGGGTCTCGCTGCGGCCCCGGAAGCAGGCCCGCTCGAATGCCATGCGCCGCGCTAACCGGAAGACTCTCGAATCCCGACTGCGTCAGATATTCCTCGAAGTTCCGCGTAATGTCGGAGGCGGCAGGGAGCCTTCCCAGACGAACCTTAGTCGCCATTTCCCACGCCGACGCCGCGCTTACAACGATTGTGTTTCGCTTGTCGATCATCAGGCGGCGGATGGAGTCGGGCAGCGAGGGACTGTTAGTCATCCACCAGATCAGCGCATGCGTGTCGAGTAAGAGATGCAATCGAAATTACTCCCAGCCTTCCATCTCTTCCGGCGGCAGAGGCAAGAAAAATTCAGGACCGACTTCGATCTTCCCTTCCCAAGCCCCAGGCTTGCGTTGGCCTCGTTTATCCTCGATCGCAACCAAACGGACCACCGGCTTCTTCCCCCGAGCGATCACGATCTCTTCCCCCCGGCAAGCCCTCTCAATCAGCCGCGAAAGTTCGGTTTTGGCCTTGTGGATGGTGATGGTTACCATGAACATATGTTAGCTAGCTTTACTTAGCTAAGTCAAGCCCGATCGCACCGTTTGGGGAAGGGCACGAGTTCTACTCGTTCCGTCAAGGGATTGAAAATACCTCCGCGCTTCAGCGCCCGAGGTATGCTTCCAGCGAGCCCGAGCTGGGTGGAAACGCGCGCCTCTGAAGAGTAAGCTGCTTGACGACGGCCTCGTAGCAAGCCGAGGAGAGGATAGCATGGCGTTGACGAATGCTTACTTAGTCACCACAAAAAATCTGGACGCGTTTCTGAAGTCTATTCAGTCCGCGAAGGCGCCTGAACGCTTCACCAACAAGTTCCTAACGCAGCTTGACTTCACCAGCACAAATGACCGCCTTCTGATCGGGGTGTTGAAGTCGTTGCGGTTCCTTGACGACAACGGAGTGCCGACACAGCGGTATTTTGATTTCCTGGACCAAGGTCAATCAGGAAGAGTGTTGGCAGAAGGCATTCGCGACGCATACTCCGATCTCTTCAACGTGAACAAGAACGCGCAGACGATGACTGTTGATGAGGTCAGGAACAAACTTAAGACGCTCACACTTGGACAGAAGTCCGACAAGGTAGTGTCGCTGATGGCGAACACTTTCAAGACGCTCTCCGATCTCGCGGATTGGAGTGCTGCGCCATCAGCAGCCACATCTAATGCGACGCTACCAGCCGCCGACCCGGAGAGCAAAACGAAAACGCCAGCCACGCCACCAAGTACAACGCCACCACCACTGCTTGTGCCGCCGAACTCGGACGCCGGCAATCGACCTCTTCAGCTTCATTACGACATTCAGATTCACCTGCCTGAATCTCGCGACGCGGCTGTTTATGACGCAATCTTCGCTGCTCTTCGCAAGCACCTGTCGTAGTTGGAGGATTGCATGAATACAGACGACGCCTACGCGTTCGTGTTTCGAGGTTTGCTAACCGAGGAAGCATTGGACCAGACCGGCCGACTCAGGAAGATCGGTCTCTCCGCTCACTTCGATCCCGAGATGGCAGCGCGTCTGCCGATCGACTCATTCGACGAGGAACTTGTCGCTCGCGCCCAGAAGATGGCGGTCGTGTATGTTGCTATCACTGCCTTCGAGAATTCTGTGCGAGAGTTCGTCAGCAAGGTGCTGCTTGAGAAGTTTGGTGCTGGCTGGTGGCTGGAATCCGTCTCGGAGAAGATCAGAACTAAAGCCGAAATCAAACGCGCTGATGAGGAGAAGATTCGATGGCACACACCTCGCGGAGACGAGCCGATCAACTACACAGAGTTCGGAGACCTAAGTTCAATCATGAGCCAGAACTGGGTGCTGTTTGAGGACTACATTCAGAACCAGGATTGGATGAGGCTAATCATCTCGACCGTGGAGCGTTCGCGCAACGTCATTATGCACAGTGGCGACCTAGGACTACAAGACGTGGAACGTATTGCCACCTCTATAAAAGATTGGATTAGACAGGTCGGTGCGTAGTAATCTAGAGCATGGAAAACACTATCGTAGTTCCAGGCACTCTGGAGGTTGATCAAGACTATCACCACGTTCTGCTCAAGCTCCATATCGCGAACGAAAACCTAATGCATGTCGAGCTGGCGTCTAAGCATCCTGATGGAGGTCCGTACAGCTTGCTTTATCGCTTCAAGGACAACGCATTCGAGGACGCGGTGTACATTCACGAGAACGTGATCGTCCGAGCCTCGGCAATACGCGTCGTGCCGCAAACAAGCAAAAGCCTCTCGATGCTCTGAGAAGTTCGTGGTCGCTGATCGAAGTCTAGCAGGCTGCCTTGTGGTGATTCGTGCCTCCAATCTGCAGGAATCTGCGGAGCAGCTAAGCTGCGATGCAGCCCGAAAACGAATTACTGCTTCGCAATGCAACGGCAACCTTGACACCGAATGTTAGAATAGATTCATAGCAAACAAAGTTTTGCGTTGTCTGCGTTCCATCTTTGACAAAAATGGCCGAAGACAAAATAGTCGGGCTTCCGGCCCCGGCCTTGCCGCCGAAATAGAAGAAGTCCGGATAAGTCCTTATTCCCGGAATATTTTACGAATAAGTCTTTTAAACTCAAAGATCTGGCGAGAATTTCCCGCTAAACCAATGATTCTAATAGATCGCAAGTAAGATTTTTTCCGAGCCGGAACAAGCCCAAGTGATGTAGAGCAGAAGGCCTAGACGTAAGTCATTATTCCTGAATACTTTAGAGTCATATCCTTTATTTTGAATACTTTGCGCGAAAATAGGGGGGAGGGGTACCCCAGGCTGCAAGGTGATCGGGAAGACTGAACTTACCCATTCGCCCGAATCATCTGCTCCGCATGCTTCCGCGAAGTCTCAGTCAGCTTCGCCCCAGACAGCATGCGCGCCACTTCCTCAGTGCGTTCGTCACCGCTTATCTGCCGGACAGTAGTCTTAGCGCGCCCCGCAGCTTCGCGCTTCTCAATCAGATAGTGATGATCGGCAAAAGTTGCGATCTGCGGCAGGTGGGTAACGCAGAGCACCTGATTACCTTTCGAAAGTGCCTTCAATTTCTTCCCCACGGCCTCGGCCGCGCGGCCTCCGATGCCGCTATCAATCTCGTCGAAGACTAACGTCCGCTGAGCAGCCCCCGATTTTTTCTTTCTCGCGAGATCGCCCGCAGGATTCGTCCCCGCCTCGACGCTCGCCTTCAACGCCAGCATGACCCGCGAAAGTTCGCCGCCCGAGGCAATCTGCTCCAGCGGACGCATCGTTTCCCCAGCATTAGTCGAAATACGATAGACGACCTGATTGATGCCCGAAGACGTCCAATGTGCTTCGTCTTCGCTCTCTTCCACCGCGATGCGAAAACTGGCGCGCATCGCGAGGTCGTTGATCTCAGCCTCGACCAGCTTTTCCAGTTTCCGTCCTGCCTCTGACCGTTTGCGCGAGACGTTGCGGGCGGCTTTGCGATACTCGTCGGTGGCCACGGCCAGCATCGCCCGTAGTTCAAGTAGCACCTGATCTTTATTCTCCATCTCCGAGAGTTTGCGCCTGATGTCTTGGCCAAAAGCAATAGTTTGCTCGAGCGTCGGCCCGTACTTGCGTTTCAGGCGATCCAGCAGTGCCAGGCGCTCTTCGATTTCCGCAAGGCGCTCGGGAGAAGCCTGAATCCCTCCCGCATAATCGCGCAGCGTCGCTCCCACATCTTCCACGCTGATGCGCGCCGACTCGAGCGCCGAGAGCGCTTCCTGAAACTTCGGCTCATAGCGGATAAGTTCCTCCACGTGCTTCTGCGCCGCGCGCAGGCTCGACGACGTGGAAGCGTTGCCTTCATACAACAGGTCGAAAGCATTGATGGCCGCGCCGTAAATTTTCTCGGCATTGGCCAGGACGCGCTTCTCGGCTTCCAGTTGCTCATCTTCTTGCGGACCTCCTTGCGCGCTATCGCCCGCCCGAAGCCGCGCCTCTTCGATCTCACGGCATTGAAAATTCCACAGGTCGAGAAGCCGCATGCGATCCTGCTCGTCCTGTTCGAGTTCGGCGATGCGTCCGCCAATCTGCTTCCAGTGCGCGAAGGCGGCGGACACGTCTTTCAATTCGACTCCGGCGTAAGCGTCGAGCAGATCCTGCCGCGCCGCGGCATCGAAATTTACGATCAATTCATTCTGCGCGTGGATCACCGCCAGGTGGGGCGCAATCTGTTTCAGCACGGCCACCGTTGCCGGCTGATTATTGATGAAGACCCGTCCCTTGCCGCCGGGAGCGATCTCGCGCCGCAAAATCAGCGAGCCATTCTCCGCATCCAACCCGTTGGTCTCGAGGATGCCTTTGATGGAACGCGCCGCCGCCCCGTCGCTCTCAAACACCGCAGCCACCACCGCCCGCTCGGCGCCAGTACGGATCACATCCGACGAAGCTTTTTCGCCGAGCAGCAGTCCCAGCGCATCAATCAGAATCGACTTCCCCGCCCCGGTTTCGCCGGTCAGAAGGTTCAGGCCAGGCGCGAACTCGATCGCGACGTTGTCAATCACCGCGTAATTTTCAAGTCGAAGTTCAGCCAGCACAAATGTCCTGTGATCGTGTGGCGCGGGCGCCCCCGCCCGCGGCCCTTGACCTTTATTTACGATGCTCTGTAATTTACGCGCAAATTCAAGCACAGCATAGTGTGAATTGATCGGGCATCTGATCATTCGATAGATTTTCGCGTTGACCGATGCGGTACCCTCGCCAAGCCCACCTCAACCCTGATCTATAATCTCAAAGAGGGGTTTTCTGAGAAACCGATGCACTCTGCTTCCGTCCTCCTATTGTTTGTCCTTTCGTTTATTGGCGGCGAAATCGTGGATCTCGTCCTTCAGACCGGTCCGGTCGCCAAGACCGTACTCTTCCTGCTCGTCGCCTTCAGCGTGCTTTCCTGGGCCGTAATTCTTTCCAAGTGGCGGCTGATCCAGCGCGCGCGTTGGCAGAGCGGACGATTCGTTCGTGCCTTCCGCAAGGCGCAGCGACTCCAGGACATTGCCTCGGTCGCCGAACAGTTTCGTCCCAGCCCGTTGGTTGGTGTATTTGAAAGCGCGGTCGAAGAGTTCAAACGCCAGATGGGAACAACGGGCGGCATCCACAACCCCGTGGCCATTCAGCGCGCCATGCAGATCGCGTCTTCCGAGGAGATTACCCGCCTCGAACGCAATGTTCCGTGGCTCGCGATTACGGGCGCGGTCACGCCGTTCATTGGACTGTTCGGAACCGTCTGGGGAATCATCGACGCATTCCATGGACTGGGCACGGCTGGTGCGGCAACGTTGCGCGCGGTCGCTCCGGGAATTTCTGAAGCCCTGGTTACCACCGCCGCCGGATTGGCTGCGGCGATCCCGGCGGTGATTGCCTATAACCTTATCATTGGCTCCATACGTGAAATGGCTGCGCGCAACGATGACTTCGCCCTGGAGATGCTGAATCTCGTAGAGCGCCAGCAAGTCCCGCAAGTCACCGAGGTACGGCGCTGATGGCCTTCACCTCCGCGAACGGACGTACACAGACCGCGCTCGCCGACATCAACATCACTCCGCTGGTGGATGTCGTCCTCGTCCTGCTCATTATTTTCATGGTAACCGCGCCGGTTCTCCAGTCCGGCATCGAAGTCAACGTACCCCACACGCGTACGGTCAAAGAGATCACCGAAGAGCGCCTCGTGATCAGCATTGACAAATCGCAAAGAGTCTTTCTCGGCAACGACCCCATCAACATCAACCAGATCGGAGCGACCCTGAAGCGGAAGATTCGCGACCCGCAGCATCAGTCGATCTTTTTGCGCTCCGATGAAGATGTTCCGTTTGGCGCCTTCGCCACCGTAATGGACGCCATCAAGCAAGCGGGCATCAGCAACGTGAGCATCGTTACCCAGCCGATGGATAGCCATGGCGGCAGGCACTGACACTATATGCACGACATCGACATCTATTCCGAAGCAGGCCAGTTGCGGCGGCCGCTCGTGTGGTCGCTCGGCATGCATTTGGCATTCGCCACGTTCGTCGTGCTTTACGCCACGTTTATTCACGGTTTTCGTGGTCAAGGCTGGGGCAGCGGTGGCGGCGGAGATGCAATGGGAGCGACGCTGGTGAGTTCGGTTCCCTTACCCGCGGCTCCCACAGAGACAACAAACGTGCTGGCAACGGAATCCAAAGGACTTTCGAAGTCGCAGCCCACGGTTCAGGAGAAGGAGCCGGAAGCGATTCCGATTCCTGACAAGAACGCGAAGACGAAAATAAAACCCGCACCGGTAAAGACCGCGACGCAGCGCAAGCCGGAACCGGAACAACCCGAGTCGAATCAAATTCCGTATGGCGAGGGTGGTCCGGTCAGTGGCCCATATACCATGACTGCGGGGGGAGCCAAGGGCGGATTTGGATTTACCGGCAGCGGTGGCGATTTCGGCAGCCGGTATTCTTACTACGTCCAAGCCGTACAGCGGAGAGTCACCGAGAACTGGCTGAAGTATGAAGTCGATCCCAGGATCACAGAGGCGAAGCGGGTTTATCTGACGTTTGATATTGCACGCGACGGGCACCCCTCAAACGTCCAGGTTGAGCAGTCGAGCGGCGTGCCGTCGCTCGATCAGTCGGCGGTCCGGGCGCTTCAGCGAATTGATACCTTCGGCCCGTTGCCGCCAGATTATTCCGGAAGCAAAGTGTCGGTAGAGTTCTGGTTCGATTACAAGAGGTAAGTGTGGGGACGAGCGTCTCGCCCGTCCAGCTGGGCGGGGACGCCCGGCGCTCCACAGACAAAGGGAGTGTAAATTGCGCAACTCAGTTCGCCCCATCCGTCATCATCATTTGATCGCCGCAGCCCTGCTCTTTCTCCTCGCATCCACGAGCCTCGCGCAGGATTGGATTCGCACCGGCACTGGCCTCGGCGTCGAGCGAGTGCGCCTCGCCGCAGCCGACTTCAAACCCTCGACCACCGACGCACAAAATTCACAACTCCTGAAAACCTTCAACGACGTGCTCTGGAACGACCTAGACAACGCCGGAATTTTCGACCTAGTCTCCAAGAGTTTTTATCCCCTGCAGGAGCCCGGGCAACCGTCCGAGGTCAACTTTCCGGCATGGAATTCCCCACCGCCCAACACCTCCATGCTCGCGTTCGGCAATCTGGGCGCAGCCGCCGGTAAAGTCACGGTGCAGGGATGGCTTTACGATGTCAAGAATCAGGCGTCGCCGCAGGTGCTTGGCAAGCAGTACGCCGATAACGCCACGACGGACGCGGTGCGAGTAATCGCCCACCGGTTCGCCGACGAAATCATCTTTCGCCTGGGAGGAGGCATACCCGGGATCGCCGAAAGCAAGATTTATTTTGTCAGCGAGCGCAGCGGCCACAAGGAAATCTGGATGATGGACTACGATGGCGCCAACCAGCAGGAGCTCACGCATCTCGGCAGCATTTCCCTGTCGCCACGCATCTCGCCCGACAGTTCGAGGCTGGCGTTCAGTTCGATCAACAAGGGTGGCTGGGAAATCGTGATGTACTCATTCGATCTCAACCGCATCGTCGGTTTCCCGCGTTTTGGAGGCATGAACCTTTCGCCTTCGTGGTCGCCCGACGGCAAGATCGCGTTCTCGTCCTCGCGCAACGGCTACCCCAACATCTTTGTCGTCGACGCCTCTGGAGGCAACTCGCGCCGCCTCACCAACGATAAGGGTCCGGATGTTTCGCCGACATGGAATCGCAAGACCGGCTCGCAGATCGCGTTCGTCAGCGGGCGCACCGGCCTGCCCCAGATCTACACCATGGAAGCCGACGGCACCAATCTGCAGCGTCTCACCGATCAAGGCTATGCCGTTTCTCCTAATTGGTCGCCGAACGGGCAGTTTCTGACTTTCTCCTGGATGCGCAAGTACGGGCCCGGAGAGCCCGGTTCCAACGACATTTATTTGATGGACATCGCCAGCAAGCAGTGGGTACAACTGACCCACGATTCCGGCCGCAACGATTTCCCCTGCTGGTCTCCGGATGGCCGGCACATCGTATTTCAATCCCATCGCGGAGGCAGCGACCAAATTTGGAGCATGTTAGCGGACGGTACCAATGTGAAGCAGTTAACATTGAAGGGCGCCAACACGCAGCCTAACTGGAGCTGGAAGTGAACGGACCGACGGGTGTGGTGAAAAGTGAGGTTCGTATCTGGGCACGCCTTCACCGGCTGCTGAAAAATGTTCGTGTAGAGACGGGGCTTGCCCCGTCTGCGGGTCACCGTGAACTATGTTCGAGCAAGAATGGGAAGGGCACGCCTTCAGGCGTGCCGCAGGAGCTACGTCATGAAAGCGCCCTTCACCACGGTCTGTTAAGAAGTCGGTTTCGCGGCTGGCCGAGAGTGCGCCCTACCGTGAATCTGCAATCGCCGCCACAATGCGGGCGCACAAACAACTGGAGGCATCAGTGAAGCACGCAACAATAAAGGCAATGACAATGACAATAACGATGAGCCGATGCAGCGCTCTCGTATTCACACTAGCCACAATCGTCTTCCTGGGCGCATGCCACAAAAAAGTCGCTCCGCCGCCCCCGCCGCCGCCCTTTTCGACGGCGCCCACAGCCTCGCTGTCGGCCAACCCGAACACGATCAACCAGGGTCAATCGACAACGCTGACTTGGCAGACTACGAACGCAACCGACGTCAGCATCGACGGCATCGGCCCAGTAGACCCGAGCGGCTCGCGTCAGGTTACTCCCGCCGACTCGACCACCTATCATCTGATTGCGAAAGGGGTCGGCGGGACCCAGGATGCCACCGCTCGCGTGACCGTGAACCCGGCGTCAGTGCCACCGCCGCCGCCACCCGCGGTAAATCTCACCGAAGAAGAACTCTTCGCGCAAAACGTGAAGGATATTTTCTTCGATTACGACAAGTACGATATACGCGCGGATCAGCAAGGCTCGCTGCAGGGCGATGCTCAGTTTCTGCAACAGCATCCCAGCATTCACATCACGGTTGAGGGACACTGCGACGAACGAGGCTCCACCGAATATAACCTGGCCCTGGGCAGCAATCGCGCGGACACGGTGAAAAATGCGCTCATCCAGGCAGGAGTAGCCGGCGACCGTATCAAAACCTTCAGCTACGGCAAAGAGAAACCGTTCTGCACCGAGTCGAACGAAAGTTGCTGGCAGCAAAACCGGCGCGGCCACTTCGTATACGAAAAATAATCGGAGGCATTGGGACGGGCGTTTCGCCCGTGTACCCTGAGCCGGGCGGGGACGCCCGGCGCTCCACTGCTCGGTGTGGTTCTAACATCCAATAGGATAACTATGAAATTCAATCGCATCGCCCTAGTTGTAGCACTACTCCTCACTCTCGGTATCGCTCCCGCCTACGGCGTCAACAAGGACATCATCGAACTGCAAACGCAGGTCGCCCAACTGCAGCAGCAGATGACTGCGATGAAGCAATCTTTTGACGAGCGCATGGGCGTCATGAGGAATCTGCTCGAGCAGAACACCGCCGCCGTCAGCAAAGTGAGCGCCGCGATGGGCGAGCTGCAGTCTTCCATCAACAAGCAGCAGCAGGATCGCGCCGGGCAGGTCGATCAGATCTCCGGGCAGATCCAGTCGCTGAACGACACCATGGACGAGCTCAAAGTCCGCCTCGCCAAGCTCAGCAAGCAATTCGAGGACATGCAGGCGGCGCAGCAGTCGCTGGCGGCGCAGCAAGCTCAGCAGCAGCAGCAGGCCCAGCAGATGGCACAGGCTCCTCCGCCGGACGTGCTCTACAACAACGCCCTGCGCGACTACAACGGCGGGAAAAACGACTTGGCCGTCCAGGAATTCAACGACTACATCAAGTTCTACCCCAACACCGACCTGGCCGGGAACGCATATTTCTATCTAGCCGAAATTCAGTTCAAGGCCGGCGACTACCAGAAAGCGGTCGAGAGCTACGATCTGGTGCTGCAGAATTTTCCCGGCGGAAACAAGGCGGCGGCAGCGGAGCTCAAGAAGGGATTCGCCCTCCTCGAACTCGGAAAAGAAGACGAGGGCGCCCAGGAATTGAAGCACGTAATCCAGCGCTATCCGCGCACGAATGAAGCGATCCAGGCGCGGGAAAGACTGCGGAAGCTGGGCCCGGCGCCAAAAACCCGCTAGCCTGGTGGCGTAACTGAGACCTGGTGGTGTAACTCAGATTCGTATCAGGGCATGCCTTCAGGCATGCCACAACTGCGTTAGTATCAACGCGCCTTCGGGCGCTGGGTTTTGACATTCGAGCTTCACCACACGCTGCGGTCAACCTGGGTGAATTTGTTGCTGGTAGGCTACGGGCGTCGCGTAGTGTTCGGCACCATCACACCGCCCTCAATCTTCGGGATACCGAAATGACCGCCGAGATGTGTAAGATCGAGCGGACTGATCGAGCCGGAAACCACGACAAAGTCCACCTCATTCGACTTGGTCAGAAGCAGCGCGATGTTGCTGACCGCGTTATTCTCTAACCGCACCCAGACATCGGTCGTCCCCGAGCCTCCGTCCTTCTTATAATTGTCCACCACCTGCTTCCACCTGGCCGCGCGATATTCGTCTTTCATCGAGCTTACAACCTGTGGATCATACGTCCAGGCACCCGAAAATTGGTAGCGATGCACCGAAATCCCACTCACGCCAGCGATCACGCGACGAAGGTCCTCATTGTCCGGGTCAAGCTTGGACGCCATTACCAGCATGGAGTGGTCCAGCGCGATCTCGGTTTTGGAGGATGCGTGTTGCCGCAGGGCGTCAATAGCATGAGGAAGCCACTCAGGTTGCGATTGCGCCTCAGTCAATCTGGCTGCACAAATGGCAATCGATACCGCAACAACAATACGGGACAACTTCATAGAGCGCCTCAATATCGGAAGGAATGGTCAGACGGAATCCTGCCCAACCCCGTGAGCAGAACCGCCCGCCCATTATGAACCCGGCCCATGAAAATTAGTTGTACGAAGCTGCACATTACTGCCGTCCTGTCCTGACCTTATCGACTTGCTACATGCACTTATTCCACTAGATTCCGATACCAATAAGGGTAGATCCGCTGTATAGTACAGTTTTTGCTTGGATTGTTCGGTGCTAACATCCGTCGGAGGAGTTGAAGCATTGAAGTCTTTCGCCGATGAGACGTTCGTGGCCGCTGTCGTCCTGGCGGTCATTCTTGCGGCCCTGCCTAACCAGGCAAACGCCGCCACCCGCCAACGTGCCAATCTTGCCTTTGTCGCCAACCAATCGGCTAACAACATTTCCGCATACACGATTGAGCCGAACGGCCGACTGGTGCCAGTGGCCGGCTCGCCGTTTTCGGCTGGAAGTTCGCCGAACTCGGTGGCGGTTGTCCCCTCCGGCCGATTCGCTTATGTAGCCGATGTGATTCCGGGTGGTGTCAGCGGTTACAGCGTATCTCAGAGCGGCGTGGTGACCCCCGTACCCGGTTCGCCTTTTGCCACGCCTGCGGGGACCGCCTTTGTAACCACCGACCCCAGCGGTCAATTTCTGTATGCTCTTAATTGCGGCGCGGATTGCTCGGGAAGCGGTTCAGGAAATATCGCTGCTTACAACATCGATCAGCAGACAGGATCCTTGACGCCGATTTCAGGATCGCCCTTCGCCGCCGGACAGTGGCCGTACTCTCTCGCTGTCGATCCCACGGGCCATTTTGCCTATGTCGCGAACGCCGGCTCGGGGAACGTTTATTCCTACTCCATCAATAGCCAGAGCGGCGCGTTGACGCAAGTTGGAAAGCCGGTTGCCGCCGGGACACGGCCCCTTTCCGTGGTCGTCGAGCCGTGGGGTCAATATGTCTATACGGCGAATACGGGATCAAGCAATGTTTCGGCATTCGCAATTAATTTCGACGGTTCTCTCAGCGCCGTCACCGGCTCCCCTTTTCCGGCTGGGGAATTCACCTCCGGAATCGCGGCCTCCAGTAATGGCAAATTTGTAGTTGTCGCCGCCGGCCCTGGCGCTTTTGTCTACAGTATTCAGAACAGCGGAGCCTTGCAGCTGATATCGGGCTCGCCGGTCGCTGCGGAATTGGGGCCGAATGGGGTTTCGATTAACCCAACCGACAACCTCGTCTATATCGTGAATGCAGGTTCCGCGGATGTCTCCGCGTTCCATTTCAACGATGGAAACGGGAAATTATCGCCTGTAGTGGGCTCGCCGTTTCCCGCTGGAGAGTTTGCGGCCGGAATCGCCACGGCGCCTGCCCCAACACACGAGTAAAGCTGACCGCCTCGAAGTTGCATAGCCCGAGGCCGAACTGCCTCAATTGACATCGGCCGCCGTAGCGGTCTCCCCCACTCCGCCGCTGGGACGCAGTGTGACCCAATCGGTCTGCACGCGATCCCATCCCTGAATCAGGAAGCCGTACGAATCGAACAACTGCCGGATCTGCGTCCGCTGCCAACCCGCAATCTCTTCCAGAATCGGCACCAGTGTTGCCAGCGCGTTGTCGCTGAGCACAGTCCGCTTTGCGATCTGCGCCACCAGCTTCGATTCCGACACGGCAATGGTAAAGCCGTCGCGGCGATTCACCTGCAACATGACGTGAATGTCGGAACTGCCGTCGCCCACATAAACTACATGGTCCGCCGGAATGCCCAGTTGCTCTTCGAGTTGATCCAACCGCGTAACCTTTCCATAACCGGCCGTAGCCCGCACCAGGTTTTCAATCTCACCCGAAGCTTTATACTTGAACTCGGTGCCAAAGATGTGGTCCTCCGGCACAATCCCTTCCAGCGCCGATTGGATCACCTCGACCGGCGCCGCCGAGAGCACGTAAAAATCAAAGTGGAATCCGTCGATCTTCCGGTCAAGTATCTCGTAAACCTGCTTGATGTTTTCCTTCAGGCGAATCCGCTTGCCCACCTCAATCAGGTCATCCCGCCGGACGCGCGAGTGGAACTCTGGATCGTGCAATAAGAGATAAGAAAGTTCGGCACCCTGCTGAACCAGGTTCAGCGTCGCCATGCCTTTCGCCTTGCGCTCGAACTCCTCGACAGAAATGCCAAGCATCTCGCTCAGGACGTACCCCGTATCGTTAAAGGTCAACGTCTGATCGAAGTCGCTGGCAAACAGATAATGTCTTCTATACGTGCTAATCATGTCTTAGTTTAGATTCAAGATCGCATGAATGGACTATTAAATTTACCTATCGTAACTATCACAACAACTTGCAGGTAAAAGAAAAGACAGGATATTGCCCGCCGCCGGCATTCAGCGTAACCTGAACGAATAGTTATTTTAGTAACGCATATTGAAAGGCCTGCCATGCCAAAAAGTGTCAGCGATCATCTCAAAAACGATGCCGATCGCGGGAAAGGTTCCAAGGAGCCGGACGAACGCAATCAGTCCGGCAACAACTCCATGACAGACCAGCTCGGCCACCGCAATCCCGATCCCATGCAGGACGGCGCCGACAGTGATTTTCCCGAGCCCGGCCACAGCCCCGAGCACTCCTTCGAGGGGGAGTTTAAGAAAAAAAACTCGACGGGGAATTGAAGAAAAAGAAACTCGCTAGCCGTTCATAGCACGCTCAAGAAAGAATCGGGTTCGTATCGGGGTATCGCTTTAGCGATACCGCAACTCTCCGAGATAAGACTCCCCTTTAAGGGCCGGGCATCGAGAACCAACTTTTCCGTAGCCGCCAGGCTGCGGACCTGCGGGAAACGCCGACCGAAGTCTGAGCCAGTTTGAGTCCTCGCCATCTCCTCGCACATCTATTGATTTGAATTCCATATTTTCGATCGGCATTTCGGCCAACGTTAATTCGTGGGGGAAGACTATGTCTAAGATGAAAGCTATCCAAGTCAGCAAACCCGGCGGCAATTTCGAACTGGTGGAAAGAAATATTCCCGAGCCCGGCAGAAACCAGGTCCGCATAAAAGTCGAAGCCTGCGGCATCTGCCACAGCGACGCTCTCGTGAAGGAAGGCCTCTGGCCCGGAATCCATTATCCACGCGTCCCCGGACACGAAATCGCCGGCCGCATCGACGCTGTCGGCGCCGACGTCACCAACTGGAAACCCGGCCAGCGCGTCGGCGTAGGATGGCACGGCGGTCATGATTTCACTTGCAACGCCTGCCGCCGCGGCGATTTCATCAATTGCCAGAACGAAAAAATCACCGCCATCAGCCATGACGGTGGTTACGCCGAATACATGGTCACGCCCGCTGAGGCGGTCGCCGCCATCCCAGACGATCTCCCCGCGGCCGAAGCCGCGCCGCTGCTCTGCGCCGGCATCACCGTCTTCAACGCGCTCCGCAACTCGGGAGCGCGTGCTGGCGATCTGGTAGCAGTGCAAGGAATCGGCGGACTCGGCCATCTCGGAATCCAATACGCGCGGCAGATGGGCTTCCGCACTTTCGCCATCGGTCGAGGCAAGGACAAAGAAGCTCTTGCGCGAAAACTTGGGGCCTTTCACTACCTGGATACCGGCGCTGGCGATCCCGCAGTGGAGTTGCAGAAGTTCGGCGGCGCCCACGTAATCCTCGCCACCGCCCCTGATTCCAAATCCATGTCCGCGCTCGTGAACGGGCTCTCCAAAAATGGCAAGCTCGTTGTGGTAGGCGCCGGTTCTGACCCGCTCACGGTCACGCCTATTCAATTGATCATGGGCAGCAAGGCCCTCCAAGGATGGGCCTCCGGAATTGCCACCGATTCCGAAGACACCATGCAGTTCAGCGCGCTCACCGGAGTCCGTCCGATGATCGAAAAGTACCCGCTGGAAAGAGCCGCCGAAGCCTACGAACAGATGATCAGTGGAAAGGTCCGCTTCCGGGTCGTCCTAACCATCGGCGCATAAGAGCGCTTCCCGGTTCAGCTGCCGGGCCTCTTCCCCGGGCTCTTCCCCAATTGCTGGGGCAAGATCTTCCGCCTTGCCCGGCAACCATAAGATGCACTACACTGTAGTGCATGAAGAGCAAAGTTTATAGCTGGCGACTTTCAGCCGCAAGAAAGGCGGACTTGGAGAGTGAAGCACGGCGCGAAGGGATATCCGTCGCCGAACTCCTAGAGACGATTACTTCCGATTGGCTGCAGGAACTGCGTACCTCCCGCAATGGTGAGGAAGCTGAACAGGCAGCTCTCAGGCACCGGGTGATGGCCACCGTCGGGACGATATGCGGCGGTGACCCGACTCGCTCCCAGAGATCCCGCGAACTTGTCCGGGAAATAATCCGACGGAAGCACGAGAGGGAATCCAATGCCTCCCGCCGGTCTGATTGATACCGGCGCCATTCTCGCTATCGTTGAAGTGGACGACGGTTGGCACTCCGCTTGTATCGAGGCACTGATGGCCCTCCAGATGCCCCTGCTCACCGCTGAGGCGGTATTGACCGAGCTGTTTCACCTCATTCGTCCTACTCGCATTGAGGCAGCATGGAACTTCGTCCGCTCGGGCGCGTTGACGGTTCAACCCATGGCCGACTCCGATTTGCCCGCGCTTCAGGCCTTGATGGCGCAGTACAACGACCGTCCCATGGACTTTGCCGACGCCACGCTGGTTCACCTCGCAGCTCGCGAATCGCTAAGCACAATCTTGACCGTGGATCACGATGATTTTGAAACCTACCGCATCGGAGGAAGGAAACGTTTCACCATTCTGCCCTCCCGCGTAGCGAGGTGAGTCTTGGGTGCAGCCCGTAGCGGGAACTGGTCCTACTGCAGTTCTTCCATGCACTTCGCCAGCACTTCCCGGCTCGGCCGCGTCAGCGATTCCGGCAAAGTTGCCAGCGGTTGATCGGTGACGTTCAGCATGTCGATAAATGTCGGCGCTTTGGCATTGATGTAAAACACGCCGGTCAGCACTTCGCCTTTCGCATGAGCTTCCATCAACCGGCCAACCGCCTGTATCCGATTCGTCGGATCGTAATCCTGCTCCAGTTTCCGCAGCCGCAGGCTCGACCCATCGTGCATCGTGACCTGAAACGTAGTCCCCGGATCATACTCAACGTTGATCTCCTCAAACGCCGGCACAAAGCCGACTTCGTTCAACTCCTCTTCGTGTTCTTGCACGTACTTGTACGATTTGGTCGAGCCCTCATGATCGTTAAAGGTCACACACGGCGAAACCACATCGAGCATCACCGTTCCCTTATGCGCGATCGCCGCCTTTAGCATGGTATGAAGCTGGCGCTTGTCGCCCGAAAAAGAGCGGCCCACAAACGTAGCTCCCAACTGAATTGCCAATGAGCAGGTATCGACCGGCGCCAGATCGTTCACGACGCCACTTTTCAACGTCGATCCCAGATCGGCGGTCGCCGAGAACTGGCCCTTAGTCAGCCCATAACAACCGTTATCCTCGATCACGTAGATGATAGGCAGGTTGCGCCGCATCAGGTGGATAAATTGTCCCGCGCCGATTGAAACCGTGTCGCCGTCGCCGGTGACGCCAAGGGCCAGCAAATCCTTGTTCGCCAGGATTGCTCCCGTCGCCACCGAAGGCATGCGCCCATGGACAGAGTTAAAGCTATGCGACCGGTTCATAAAGTAAGCCGGACTCTTCGACGAACAACCGATGCCGCTGAATTTCGCGACGCGCTCAGGCCGCACTCCCATTTCATACATCGCATCGATGATGCGTTCGGAAATCGCGTTATGCCCGCACCCGGCACACAGCGTAGTCTTCCCGCCGCGATAGTCAACGACTTGCAACCCGATGCGATTAGTCTTTGGAGTTGGAACGGGAACCGGACTAGGAGCCGGCGTGTTAGTGGGAGTATTCCCCATGTTACTTACCCTCCATCATCATAAGCTCGTCAGTTACAGATCGCGCATCAATCGGCAATCCATGGATATGACAGATCGACCGCAAACGCGGCGTTAATTCGGGCTTGATGTCGAGCTTCAGCAGAGTAGCCATCTGCCCGTCGCGATTCTGCTCCACGACATACACGCGCTCGTGCGACCCAATGAAGTCGTGAACCTCGCGCGTAAACGGATACGACAGCACCCGAAGGTAGTCCGTTTCCATTTTGTGTTCTTTGGACAACTGGTCGCGCGATTCCGTGATCGCCCAGTGCGTGGTGCCATATGCAACGATCCCGATCTTCGACTTACCATTGGACGCGATCTCCGGTCGCGGCACAAATGATCGGGCAGTCTCGAACTTCTTGTTGATCCGCTCCATGTTGCGTTCGAAATCGTCGGGACGCTCGCTATACTGTGCCTTTTCATTGTGGCCGCTGCCGCGAGCAAAGTATGACGCCGCCGGATGGTCCGTACCCGGCAGCGTGCGATAGCCAATGCCATCGCCATCCACATCCTTGTAGCGGGAAAAACCACCGGCCTTCTCAATATCTGCTTTGCTCAAAACCTTTCCACGGTTAATGGGCTTCTCGGGATAAGCAAACGGATCCGACATCCAGTTGTTCATCCCCAGGTCAAGGTCCGACATGACAAACACCGGCGTCTGAAAGCGCTCCGCCAAATCAAAAGCATCCTGCGCCAGAGTGAAGCATTCGCTGACCGAGCAAGGAAACAGCATGATGTGCTTGGTGTCCCCGTGACCGAGAAATGCCGTAAAAAGCACGTCTCCCTGCGAGGTGCGAGTAGGCAAGCCAGTCGATGGCCCAACCCGCTGAATGTCCCAGATGACGGCCGGAATCTCCACATAATATGCGAGCCCAGTAAACTCCGCCATCAGCGAGATGCCCGGCCCGGCGGTAGCGGTCATCGAGCGCGCACCCGCCCAAGCCGCTCCGATCACCATGCCCACCGCCGCCAGTTCGTCTTCCGCTTGCACGATGGCAAACGTCGCCTTGCCATCCGGCCCGATGCGGTATTCCTTCATGTACTCAATCATCGTCTCCACCAGCGACGACGACGGCGTAATCGGATACCAGGTCACCACCGTACATCCGGCAAACATGCATCCCATGGCCGCGGCGGAATTGCCGTCGACGATGATCTTGCCTTTCGTCTTATCCATGCGCTGGATGTAATAAGGATCGTGCTTCTTCAGATTAGCGGCGGCATAATCGTGGCCCGCCTTCGCAGCCGCCAGGTTCAGGCTCGCCGCTTTCGCCTTGGTAGCAAACTGCTTGCGGATCGCCTTCTCCACCTCCGCATAGTCAATCTCAAGTATTTGCGCCGCCACTCCGACGTAGATCATGTTCTTGATCAGCTTGCGGAGCTTGGCATCCGCCCCCACCGTCGCCGCCAGCTTGTCATAAGGCACCGCGTAATAAACCAGATCGTTGCGCAGTTTGTCGAGCGCCAGCGGTTCGTCATAGAGCACGGCAGCGCCCGCCGTCAGCGTCTTCACGTCCTCCTGCGCCGTTTCCGCATTCATCGCGATGAGCATGTCGATTTCCTTTTTGCGCGCGATGTACCCATCTTTATTGGCGCGGATCGTGTACCACGTCGGCAACCCCGCAATGTTCGAAGGAAACAGATTCTTTCCCGAAATCGGCACGCCCATCTGGAAGATGCTGCGCAACAACACGGTGTTGGAACTCTGCGACCCCGAGCCATTCACCGTCGCAACCTGAATGCTCATGTCATTAACGATACGTCTCTGCCCCAGTTGACCGAATGATTCCTGGGGCACGACATCGGTAGTGGCCATTCCTGTGCCTTTCTTGTTTTAATCGTACAAACCATTGACCGGGCAAAACCCCGTCGCCCGGAAGTCTCGCGGAGTGAAGAGTGAAAACTTCGTAGTATACCCGTTATTATACGCGTCCGCAGGCGGTCGGGGGGTAATCGGAACGGCAACAAAAGGGCTGGCCAGCGGATGCTATCGGACGGGGGTGAGAGACTGCACCTTCAACCTGTCTTGCGGCGAAATCTGGCTCACATATCCGACCGCACCGGGAGTGACGGCTATGTATTCGAGGAGCGCGCCTTCGGAGTCAAATGCCTTCGGCATGGCGCCCTGCCCGGTAAAGACCGCCTTGCGCCATTGCGCGCGAAATTCGTCAGGACTTTCTCCGAGGTGGTTTTGCAAAAAGACCTCGTGCGCCGGTCCACCTTTTAAGGTGACCGGCACGGCATGGGAACCATCGGCGAATCTGGTTTTCGTTCCCATGAAGATGGCGCGCAGGTCGGCCGACCTGATTTCCGAAATCTGTACGCTCTTGTTAGCCACCAACACCACATCCTGGGCCCTGGCTGCGCACCAGCAACTGACGAAACCCAACAACAGGATTAACCAACGAGTTTTGCTCACCGCTCTCATCTCCTGACACGCGTTGCGCAGCTAGAAGCTGAAACCGATCTTGGCCGCTAACATATTCGAATTTGGCTTCAGGCCATTTGGGTTTGCATCGGCATAATAACCAAGTCCAGTTCCATGCAAAAAATGGCCTTCGATCTTGCCGTAAAAATATGGGTTAAAGTCATAGCGTCCGGAGATGACCCAGTCTTTCGAGTAATTTGCAGGCTGCGTCGTGTCAAGTGCTTTATTCACGTAGTGGCTGTAATAACTTCCCACGTGAAGCTTTTTCAAGAGTCGATAACTCCCCATTGCGAACCAGGAGCGCTGATCATAAGAAATTGGAATCGCCGCCGGTCCAACCGTCAAAAGCGCATTGAACGGCGCTCTCCTGTATTCCCCCGCGAAGTAGAACTTTCCTTTTGTGAACTGGGCATACTGCGCGCTTATGAGAAAGGGAGGTGCGTGGAGGCTACCCCCAGACGCTGTCCCGTCCAGGGCGAGCACATCTGCACTGGAGCCAATGGTCAGTCCTCTCAAAAGGGCGTCCCAGCGCAGATCGCCGCCGTAAGTCTTGCCGCCCGGAGGAGCCGTGAACACAAGTCCGTACTGAGCGGACTGTTCGACGTAGCCGCCATTCAAATCAAGGTTGTTATGTCCGGCGTATCCGCGATACTGCAGCTTCCCGGCGCGCCCGCCAAGAGTCAGATCGCCGTACACTTCACCACCCAGGTGCGACAAGTAAAAGCTCTTGTTGTCGGCCGGGTAAGCGGATTGCGGCAGGAGTATCCAGAGAAAGATGGCGTCCACATCCTGCGAATCGTTGAACAACCCCAGGGGAGTCTTGACCTTGCCGGCACGAAATCCGAGACGATCGTTGACTTTGTAGTCTCCCGATGCCCAATCGACCTGAACATTCGGGCCGCCGAATTCTCCCAGTTGATACATGTGTAACTGGATCCCGACCCGCACGTTGTCCGTGAGTGAATCCGTGACGCTCACGGCGCCGTCCGTCCACTGCGGGCTGCCACTGCTAGATGGCATGGACAGATAATTGTTATGAGAACTGTAAAGGAAGCCCTGGGTGGCAAACCCGTGGATCTCAATATCCGATAAGCTCTGCGCGTACGAACAGGCCGTGCAGATACAGATAAGGACAAACAGCGGCAGCCGTCGAGGCATGGAGCGCGCCCTCCCGATACCGCCTCTATCGGCGCTTTCGTCTATCGCTTTAATCCCTGTGAGTTGCTTAACTCGAGCGAGCCGTCAACACCTCTTTACTAACGGGCCGTTTAAGTTGCGCTGGGGGCTGCTTGCCCTGGTCGAATCGATCATCAACCAGGTAGTCAGACCCTGGTTCGCTAAGCTAGTGTAGTGCGTCAAACAGATCGACGTTTATAAGTCGTGGTTTCCCCCCGTGATCCTCTGTGTCCCCCGGGGTGAAAGCCTTTGACTTCTTCGTCGGATACCAAAGATCAGCGCCGGATCGAGGCGAAATATAAAGATCACTATTTTCAACGCACTACACTAGCTGGCTCTGCTGCCGGGAGTTATGACGCTTCTCGAAAGCCGACTGAAACAGAAGATCCTTGGTATCGGCCGCGCCAAACAGCTGAATCAGCTTGGCAACGGTTCCAGTCCACCCAGTTTGATGGCTGGCGCCAATCCCAGCTCCGTTGTCTCCATGAAAATACTCGTAGAACAGAATGCAGTCGCGCCAATGCGGATCGGTTTGGAATTTTGTGGCATTGCCAAAAACCGGGCGGCGTCCGTCTGCACCCACTAAAAAAGGTTCCTGCCAATCGTCCAGAGAGTTCCTCCGCCACTTGGAACAAGTTCATCTGCACTCCGGATCCTGTCGGGCACTCGATGAGAAAATCGTCGCCGTAGTATTGGTAAAAGAGCAGGAGAGCGCGAACAATCAGAATGTTCAAGGGCATCCAAACGGGTCCGCGCCAATTGCTGTTTCCGCCAAACATGCTGTCATTCGATTCCGCGGGCATATATTGAACGCGGTATTCCCGGTCGTGCACGTTCATGACGTAGGGATGATCTTTATGCCACCGTGAAAGGGCGCGAACGCCGTGTGGGCCAAGGAAGCGCTCTTCATCTAGCATGCGAGTGAGAATACCCCGGAGCTTGTATTCCCACTTGTTCGGCATTGAAATCACATCGTTGTTCACCATGTGTGTCCATCCGGAGTTGCGCATGTGGGCCAGACGGAGGGAATGACTGCATCCGTGCTCCTCGAGCCAGCGTTCCAGATCGAAATAGTAGTATTGCTTTGACCAGAGCATGCCGGCGAGCGCCTGTCGCATGACACGGCGCTTGTCTTCCGATAGCGAGGGCGGCGAGATGCTCGAGTAAAATTCGTCCGCATCCCGTTTCCGTTTTTCAAACAGCTTCTCAAAGTCCTCGCCGAATATCTTAAAACCGGCTTCCGGTCCGGTCCGGGTGAATCTCAGGTTGACCACAGCCTCTCCGTTCGGCTGCACTTTAACAGTGCTATGAACCGCGGCCTTGGTACCCTCCATGCCTGGGTTCACGCTTCCCCGTTCGCCTTGGATCAAGCTATTACCTTCCGAGTAACGGCGATTGACCGCCGTTCAAGATATCCTTAGTCCCAACAGTGTTATTCCAAACCACGAGAGATGAAATGCCAGGTACCTCTAAACTCGATTACGGCAACCAGGAGGTCAATGGCGCGCCAACTTGCAACGTCGCCCTGATTGGCTTCGGCACGGTAGGGAGTTCCGTGGCGAGAATTCTTTGCGAGCGCTCCAACACTCACCTGCGCCTGACCCACGTCCTCAATCGCAACGTGGCGCGCAAAAAGGTGGACTGGCTCCCCTCCTCGGTGCAGTGGACGGAGAATATCGACGACATCCTTTCTTCCAACGCGGATATCGTGGTCGAAGTGATGGGCGGCCTTCAGCCCACAGAAGACTGGATACGGCGCGCGCTCGAGTCGGGCAAATCCGTGGTTACCGCCAACAAGCAGTTGATCGCGCGTTGCGGCCCCGAATTGATCGATCTGGCCCGCCAGAAGAATCGGCAGATCCAGTTTGGCGCGTCCGTAGCGGGCGGCGTGCCGGTGATTTCCGGATTGCACGAAGGATTGGCCGGCGATGACCTGTTCAAAATCCGTGGCATTCTCAATGGCACCTGCAATTACATTCTCAGCCAGATCGAAGCTAATGGCATTCCCTTCGCCACCGCGCTCCGTGAGGCGCAGAAGTTGGGCTTTGCCGAAGCCGATCCGACCGAAGACATCGAGGGCCTGGACGCCCGCGCCAAACTCGCCATTCTCGCGCGAGTCGGACTGCACTGTAACGTCACTCCCGAGAGCATCATGGCGCGCTCGATTTCAGCCATCGACGCCGTTGATTTTGAATACGCCAACCAGCTGGGCTGCACGATTCGTCAGATTTCATGGGCCGAATTGAAAGCGCCCGAGTTGAAAGGGCCTGAGTTGAAAGCCGAGTCCAAAACAAAGTCAAAAGTTGACGAGTTGTTTGCCGCGGTCCAGCCGGCACTGGTCGAACTTTCATCGCCGTTGGCGCGCGTCGAAGGCAGCCAAAATCTGGTGGTAGCGACCGGAACCTACGGCGGCGAGACCGTCTTTGGAGGCCACGGCGCAGGCGGACACCCGACCGCCGTCGCGGTCGTATCCGACATTCTCGCCATCGCGCGCTCCCAGCAATCCGAGCCCTCCAACCAATCAATGAAAACGACCACGACGACGAGCAGCGCCGGGCACCCCGCCGAGAAAACGCCCACCGTCACCGCCGATTTCACCGCCAAGCACTATCTCCGCTTCCTGGTGAAGGACCGGCCGGGGATCATCGCTACCCTCGCCACAATTCTTTCCGAGTGCGGCATCAACATCGACTCCGTGCTGCAGAAGCCGGGCTGCCCTAAAACCCATCTGCCGTTCTTGATCACGTTGGAGGAATGCAAAGCCTCGCTCGTGGACCAGGCATTACAGCAGATCAACTCGCTGGATTTCCTGGTAAAGCCGTGTTTGCATCTGCCGATTCTCTAGAGCGCTCTCCCTTCAGCGGAGTGCGGCACCAGGCTCCATGGCCGCAACCTCCCGCCGGTCGCATGCAAACAAATTGACACACTGTTGACGCCCACATGACACCTGCCAAGTAGGAAACAGCCTACCTTCATCTTGCGGTGAATCCATATTCACGACGAGATCACCGACAATCATTTCTGAAAAGACTGGAGTCAAGATCATGACTGAAGAGACCCTTATCGCCACGGCGTCGTCCGAAACAAACGCATCTCCCTCTGGATCCGAATTGAAGACCGGCCTCCGGCGCCGTTCCTTCCTCAAAGGCATGGGAATGGCCGGAGCAGCTCTATCCGCCGGTCCCTTGTTCGCGACTATGACCGAGACCGAAGCCCAAGCCCAATCGCCAAAGAGCCTAACGCCGGGCGACGCTGCCATTCTGCGCTTCGTGGCAGCCGCTGAACTCCTCGAGACCGACCTGTGGGTCCAGTATGCAGAACTCGGCGGCGTGACTGCCGGAAAGCAAAATCCGTATCAGAAGGCGCTCCAGAAGCTCGATGGCGACGCTGGTCAATACATTACCAGCAACACTCTCGATGAACTCAGCCACGCGGAGTTCTTAAACGCGTATCTTCTGTCCAAAGGAGCAGAACCCGTCGATCTGGACGCTTTCCGGACGTTGCCCAGCAGTCAGGCAGACGGCGCTCAAAACATCGGGCGGCTCACCAACATCATGAACCTCACGGTGGACACGAGCTGGTATACCCGTTATCGAAGCACCGACAACCCGGATCTTGGTGGAACCTTCCCGCAGGCGATCAACCTGGTGAACGTACCTGCAATTCCGCGAACCAATGACGATTTCGCGCCACCCGACCACGTTCAAGCGATCGCCAACACCGCGGCCTTCCACTTCGCCATGATTGAGCAGGGAGGCAGCACCCTCTACTCGGCTATGGCGCAGAAGTGCAGCAATGTTGAAGTTCTAAGAATCATAGTCAGCATCGGCGGAGACGAAGTAGCCCACTTTCTGGAGTGGGTAGACTTCGCGGGCAATGGCGTGCAGCCGCCAATCGCTCCCTTCACGGATCCGACCAACGGGCTGACCTTCGCGGACTTCAACGCCACCGGAAATCCCGAACTGCAAACTAATTTGATCTTTCCGATCCCCTGCGAATTCATCAGCGCGAACCTGCCGCGCTGCGCCGTGATTCGCCCCACCAATCCAAAAGGAATCGCCATGGGTGTGGTGAATTTCCTGACGGGGACTGGGCTATTCACTGGCCAATCCCCAGCATTCTTCAAAACGCTAACCGCTCTGGCGAGGCAAGCCGACGCAGCCAAGCGCGGGTTTTGATTCATCCGAACAACCGCTTGCTCATTTTCTCTCCAAGGCGCTGTACCGGTAGCAATAAGATACGGCGCCTTCTTTCATCACGTCACCGGACGGTACGACTCTCTAAGGAGCAATTATGTTTGAAGGACTCTTTCAACCCATGCATCTGCTAATGATTTTCGGGATCGCCCTGCTCGTGTTTGGGCCGAAGAAGCTTCCGGAACTAGGCAAAGGAATCGGAGACGGCATACGCGGCTTCAAATCCGCGATGAAAGGCGAACCGGACACGGCCGACAAAGCGCCGGCGCCAAAGAGAGAGGGCCAACCAACACTTGATCCATCTGTCTGAGCCACGCTTTGCGCTTTTCTACGCTTCCACCTGGAAGAACTGCGCCATGTTGCGGAATTTCTTATAGCGGGTTGCAAGCAGATCGCCAACCGACTGCTTCTTGAGCGCGGCCAGATGCTGTTGGAGCACTCCGTCCAGCAACTCCGCTGCCTGTGCATGGTCGGTATGCGCGCCTCCGGCGGGCTCCGGAATGATGCCATCGACGCATCCCAGTTCGTTCAAATCTTTCGCGGTAATCTTCATGGCCTCCGCCGCCAGGTCTTTCTTGCTGGCATCGCGCCACATGATCGACGCGCAGCCCTCCGGCGAAATCACCGAGTACACCGAGTTTTCCATCATCAACACGCGGTCGGCCACGGCAATCGCCAGCGCCCCGCCGCTGCCGCCGACCCCAATCACGGTCGCAATGATTGGGACCTCCAGTCGCGCCATTTCCAGCAGGTTGCGGGCGATCGCTTCTCCCTGGCCGCGCTCTTCGGCGTGCAGTCCGGGGTAAGCGCCATCGGTATCCACAAAAGTAAAAATCGGACGCTTGAATTTTTCCGCAATCTTCATCACCCGCAGCGCCTTCCGATATCCCTCCGGGTGCGGCATGCCAAAGTTTCGATACACACGCTGTTTCGCGTCGCGCGCTTTCTGCTGACCAACAATAACGATCTCTTCGCCGTGATACCGAGCCATCCCGCAAACAATCGCGGGATCGTCGCGGAAGCCGCGATCGCCGTGAATTTCGCTCCAATCGGTGAAAATGCGCTCGACATAATCCAGCGTGTAGGGGCGCTGCGGATGGCGCGCCAGTTCAGTGCGCTCCCATGCATTTAAATGCGAAGAAATTTCGCGGCGAAGGTCTTTCACCCGTTCGTGCAATTGCTGGATCTGGCGGAGCGTTTCCGCGTTCTGCCCCTCCACCGCCTGCAGTCGCGTGATCTGCTCTTCGATTTTTTGCAGTTCCTGCTGTGCCTTCAATCCAGAATCCATCTTGATGACATTCCGATTCTTTCGGGTATGATGCGCTTCCACGATCGAAAGCATGAAGTCCGTGCCGGCAATCGCGGCATTCTCGGCGCCGTTCTCCACGACGTTGTACGCGCGAGAATCTGACTTCTCAGCCCGTCTTATTTTCGCTCGTCTCATCGGCCGCATCTGCGAAAGGTCGCCAGTGGAGGGCAGGGCATCCCCGCCCGGCCCATACCGCTGGACGGGAAAGACGCCCGCCGCTCCACATTACACATCAACTGATGACGCGCACGCTGCCGCGCCCGCACAACTCTTCCACGCGCCCCAAAAAACTGCGGTCCGGCATCACATTATAGCCTTCGGCTTCCATCACCACCATGAAATCCCCCTCCCGTTCCAAGTCGAACAGCACTTTCGCCTCGCCCTTGCTCTCGTTGAAGAGCGCGTGCAGCGCGTCGACCGTGCTGCCGGTCGCGCTCCCGAGAGGAATCTTTATGCGGAGCGCCTTCGGCAGCGGTACGCGCGCTTCATCAAGCGGAATAATGTCATTGGCTGTGACTTTCGGATTGGCTCCTTCTTCAATACGCACTCCACCACGAATCAACACCGGAACCTCGAGCTTCACCTTCTCCGCCAGCTTCCTGTAAGCCTCGGGAAAAACCAGCAATTCCACCTTCCCGCACATATCTTCAAGCGCCGCTTGCGCCCACAGTTCGCCTCGTCTCGACTTTGCCACTCGCAACCCTGAAATCAAACCCGCGGTCGTGATGGTCTCATCCTTGGCGGTGGATTTTGTCATGGCGGCAATGTCTTCGGTAGAGAGCGCATTCAGGTCGGCGAGCTTTTCTTTGTACTTTTCCATCGGATGCCCGGTAATAAAAAATCCGAGGATTTCTTTCTCCGCCGCCAGTCGCGTGTGCTCATCCCAGTCGGGCACGTTCGGAAGCGCGTCGTTCGCCTGTTCCGCGGACTCATCGGCAAACACGCCAAACAAACCGTGCTGTCCCGACTCCGCGTCTCGCTGCGCCTTCTGGGCCTGTTCGATCGCCGTGTCGAGCGCCTGCATGAGTTGCGCCCGGCGCCCGAAACCATCCATGGCGCCACTCTTGATCAGCGACTCCAGCACGCGCTTGTTCAACAAACGCAGGTCCACTTCCTCGCAGAATTCGTAAAACGACTTGAAATGTCGCCCCAGCTTCTTCCGCGCCACGACAATCGATTCAATGGCATTTCCACCAACGTTCTTCACTGCGGCCAAGCCGAAGCGAATCGCCTGGTCGTGCGGGGTAAAGTTCGCATCGCTGACATTAATATCCGGCGGCTCGACGGCAATTCCCATCTCGCGGCATTCTTTGATGTACTTCACCACGTTATCCGTGTTGCCCGTGATCGAAGTCAACAGCGCCGCCATGAAGTCCACCGGATGATGCGTCTTCAAGTAGGCAGTGTGGTAGGCCAGCAGCGCGTAGGCCGCCGAGTGCGACTTGTTGAAACCGTATCCGGCAAACTGTGCCATCAGGTCGAAGATTTTCTCAATCTTCTTCGGCGGAAAACCGCGCTGTGTCGCTCCCTGCACAAAACGCTCGCGCTGCTTGGCCATCTCGTCGGCATTTTTTTTGCCCATCGCCCGCCGCAAAAGGTCGGCTTCACCGAGGGAATAACCCGCCAGCTTGTTTGCCGCCTGCATCACCTGTTCCTGATAGACGATGACGCCCAGCGTCTCCTGCAAAATCTCCTTCAGTTCCGGCAATTCGTATTCAATCTTGCGACGCCCATGCTTGCGCTCGATGAAGTCGTCAATCATGCCGCCCTGGATCGGCCCGGGACGGTAGAGCGCGTTCAGCGCGGTGAGATCTTCAATCGAGTTCGGCCGGTAACGGCGCAGAACGTCGCACATGCCAGACGATTCAAACTGGAAGACGCCCGAGGTCAGTCCCTTGTGAAAGACTTTTTCGTAGGTCTCCTGATCCTCGAGCGGGATGTCGTCCAGCTTCAGACTCGTCCCTTTCTGCGCGATCAGTTTCAGCGTATCGTCGAGAATGGTAAGCGTCGTCAGGCCGAGAAAATCCATCTTCAGCAGGCCCATCTTTTCGATGGCTACCATGTCGAAGGCAGTGACGATTTCGTCGTTCTTGGTCTTGTGCAGCGGCACCAATTCGATCAGCGGCCGCGGCGAAATCACCACACCCGCCGCGTGCACGCCGGAATTTCGCACCAGTCCTTCCAGTTTCCTGGCCGTGTCCAGCAACTGTCGCACCTGCGGATCTTTCTGGTAAGCCTCCTGCAACGCCACGGACTCCTTGAGCGCGTCGTCGAGTTTGATATTCAGCGTGGTCGGCACCATCTTCGCGATGCGATCCACGTCGCTGTACGGCATGTCCATGGCGCGGCCAACATCTTTGATCGCCGCCTTGGCCGCCATGGTGCCGAAGGTGATGATCTGCGCAACATTTTCCCGCCCATATTTATGGGTGACGTATTCGATCACTTCGCCGCGCCGGTTCATGCAAAAATCAATATCGATATCCGGCATGGAAATGCGTTCCGGATTCAGGAAGCGTTCGAAAAGAAGTTCGTGCTGCAGCGGATCGATGTCGGTAATCCCCAGCGAATACGCAACCACCGCCCCCGCCGCCGATCCCCGCCCCGGGCCGACAGGAATGCCGCGTTCGCGCGCATAGCGAATAAAATCCCAAACAATCAGGAAATAGCCCGAGAACTTCATCTGCTGGATGATCGCCAGCTCGCGCGCCAATCGCTGTTCGTACTCCGCAAGCGAATGCTTGAGCCGCCCCTTCGCCGCCGCCGCGCGCAGGTTCTCCATGCGGCGGGCGAATCCTTGCCGTGCGATGTGCTCGAAATAACTGTCGAGAGTAAATCCGTCAGGCACGTCGAAGTGCGGAAACGGGCTGGGAACTTTCTCCAATCGCAAGTTACAGCGTTCAGCTATGTCCAGCGTGCGCGAAAGAACGTCAGGCGCATCTTTGAACACGCGCAACATTTCCTCGCTGCTTTTGACATAAAACTGCGTGCCCTCGAACTTCATCCGGTTGGTTTCCTGGATGGACTTCCCGGTTTGAATGCACAACATCACATCCTGGGCGTGCGCGTCGTCTTCGCAAAGATAGTGGCTGTCGTTGGTCGCAACCATCGGCAGCCCGAGATCCTTTTCTAACTGAAACAAGCCGGACCGGATGCGGTTCTCCATCTCCAGGCCTTGGTCCTGAATCTCGAGAAAGAAATTCTCTTTGCCGAAGAGGTCGCGGTAAAATCCCGCCGCCGAGCGCGCCGCGTCGTAGTTCCCTTCCGTCAACCGCTCGGCCACTTCGCCCTTCAGGCATCCGGAAAGCCCGATCAGTCCCTTCGAATGCTCCGCCAGAAATTTCTTGCTCACGCGAGGCTTGTAATAGAAACCGTGCAGGGAGGCTTCCGACGTGATCTTCACCAGGTTGCGGTAGCCTTCTTCGTTTTCGGCCAGCACCAGCAGATGGTTATAAGTATCGCCGTCGGGCGGAGTGCGTGTGATGACGTGGTCGTCCTTTTTGCAGATATAGAGTTCGCACCCCACAATCGGTTTGACGCCAAGTTTGTGCGCGGCATTTACAAAATGCACCGCGCCAAAAATATTGCCATGGTCGGTCATGGCCACGGCGGGCATGCCGAGTTCATGGACGCGCTCGACAAGTTTCTCGACGTCGCAAGCGCCATCGAGCATCGAGTAATCGCTATGCAAATGCAGGTGGACGAATTGGTTTTGGTTCATGAAGTTCTTAGCTTTTGGCTCTTGGGTTACCAGGCTGCGGAAAAACTCGAGTTTCGTATCAGGGTATCGCTTTAGCGATACCGCAAATTCTTCGACAATGAGAAGCCCCCTTAGGGGCTGAGCATCGGAATTAGATTCCTTCCGCAGTTTGTTAGCGGATCGGATTTATTCTATCGGCTGGAAGAATTCGCGCAACGCCCGAAAGTGGTGCAGTTTCGCATTGCAAGACCGATCACTGCTCCCTCGATCCGGGATATCAAGTCAGCGTACGATCATAATTTGGAGTGAGGGTTCGGGCACCTGAAAATCCACGCCGCGATCCTCATTCATCTTGACCGTGGCGTCAATATCGAGGTTGACGAGAGGAATCTTCTTCGCGGCTTGCGCATTGAGCACCCAGACCGCCCCACCGGAGATCGCGTAGTTCCGAATTTCTTCAACATGCTGGTCGCGGAATACGAGCGCCGTTTCGGGCTCCGCAGCCGGCTCCGGCCGATTGCGCGCTTCCACATCCGCTTGCAGCCGCTCGATTTTCCCACTCAGCGTCTGAACATCGCGCTGCAATCCGCTGTTCTCGGGGGCGGGAGCGGGATAAGAGGGCGCTTGATAAGAGGCATATACATCTTGATCTTCGTCTCCCGCGTCATCATAAGCGAGCGGATCGTTGTACCAGCCGTAAAATCCGTAGGGATAATATCCGGCATACGGATAATAGCGCCGTCGTCCGTAGAAGTCTCGACGATTGTGGTAAGGGTTTCCCGTCCGAATGCGAACGCCGGAGCTGCGAGCAAAACTTCCGCCGTGAAACGCGCCGAAGGAAGAGGAATGTCCAGCGAATCCGCCACGAGAGGCGAAATGGGCGCCGCCGCCACCATGGGAAGCGACATGGGAACCACCGCCGCCGCTCCGTTGTGCCCAAACGGGCAGGGCCATCAGAATAAAGCTCAATGCCGCGATCGATAACCTGCGCCGCATGACCAACATTATAACTCAATTTCGAAAGATTGGCCGCAATCCTAACCAGTCTCAACCGCCCGAAACCCGACGCCTGAAGCCGCTTTCGGGAGGCCAACATTCGGTAGTAGTTTGCGGAAAAACTCGGGTTCGTATCAGGGTATCGCTTTAGGGATAACGCAACCTCTTGGAAATCAAAGGCCCCTTTAGGGGCAGAGCAGGCGAAGATGACTCTTCAGAAAACTGTGGAGCCGCTGAGGGAACTTGCAGCGCGCAACACTGACAGAGCCCAAACTTTCCACGTCGCTAAGCCATGCTGATTTGAATCCGCTTTGCCCAGCCTGTGTCTGCGTCAGCGCAACTCATTTCTTCTTCTTGGCGTGAGCCTTCGCCTTCACTTTGACTGCCGGCTTCGCGGGCTTGGCGGGTTTGCTCGGTTTCTTGACCGCAGCCTTTGCTCCCTTGCTCGCCTTGGCCGCCGCCGCAGGCTTGGCGGGCTTTGCCGGCGGGACGGGCTTCGCCGCTGATGCGGACTTCTCTTTGACAGGGGCGACAGGAGCGACAGCAGCAGCCGGGGCGACCGCAGCCGCCGGAACTGCCACAGCCTTTCCCTTCCCCTTAGCCGGCTTGCCACTCGCTGCCGCAGGAGCAGCACCAGCCGCGGCGGCCGCAGCCTTCGCTCCTCGTCCCCGCTTTGCGGGCGGAGGTGGTGGCGGAGGCGGAGGTGGCGGTGCCAGCGGCTTCAGATATTTCAAAGTCTCGGTCCGTGATCGCAGCTTGCCATCCAGCAGCAGCAAGAAGACATCGTTCGCGATCTTCGGATACGTCATCATCTGCGGCGTGATGCGCAGCTCCGTCATCTCCGGCAACGGAATCTTCTGTTGCACTTGCCGCCACTTCGTAAAGAAATTCTTGATTTTTTGCGCCACTGCCTGCTGCCGCGCCGTGATGGCAAGGAACAGAATCATCTCCGGACGCGCCGACGACAGCAATTGCCATGTCCGCGACGGCGTGGCTGCCTCCTTACCCGACAGGCGCTTGGCCAGGCTGTGAGCGTTGTCCTCCAAATCCTTCCAGGCCTCGACCAAATCCTTGCGCGGAATCGCCCGGCGCAAATCCGAAATATCCTTGTCGCCCAACCGGTCGGTGAGAAAATAAAGCACCGCGGGCGCAACCTCAGGCGTATAGCCAAGCTCGTTCATCTGCTGCCGCGTCTTCATCAGCGCGCCTAATCCGGACGTGTCGACTTTGGCCGTGCTCCAGCGCGGATTCAATATCTTCAGCCAGCCCTCTTTTTCGTACGCTTTCAGGACGCCCAGCGCATCGTCCTCGTAAGCCAACTGCTCAATCTCGTATCCAATACTCGAATTTCGAATGTGCTCGATGTAGCCGTTTTCTTTCGCCGATTCGTAACGCGCCTGGGTTCGCTCGTCGAGCGGCCAGTGGAAACGCGTGGTAAAACGCGTGGCCCGGATCAGCCGCGACGGATCCTCGAGAAACGCGTAGTTCTGCAGCACGCGGATCACCTTGGCTTCGATGTCGGCGACGCCGTTGAACGGATCCATCAGCAGCCCGCGCGATCCCTCGTTCAGCGAAAGCGCCATTGCGTTCACCGTGAAATCGCGGCGCCGCAGATCTTCAATGATCGTGGCCGGCGCTATTTGCGGAGGTTTGCCCGGCTTGTCGTAACGCTCCGACCGCGCCATCGCAATCTCGGCCCGAACCCCGCCAGGCAGCGTCAGCAGCAACGTCCGCGTTTCGTCATCGGCGTCGCCGACAACCGCTCCCGCCTTCTCCAGATCTTTCTGCAGCTTGAGCGCGTTGCCCTGGACCGTGAAATCCAGATCGCGAATGGGAAAACCAGTAATGATGTCGCGGATCGCGCCGCCGGTGAGATATAGGTTCATCCCCGCAGCCTTGGCGGCGTCTAGAACGAGTGCAACTGCCTTCTGTTGGTCCGGCGAGAGCCGGGTTTCCAGCGT
>Ga0182024_10001935_pt1 | contig 52218 bp, 44 predicted proteins | sample P32metaG_FD_120480 | JGI IMG/M metagenome (GOLD analysis project Ga0182024, IMG submission 120480) | Permafrost microbial communities from Stordalen Mire, Sweden - P3-2 metaG (Illumina Assembly) | ecosystem: Environmental > Terrestrial > Soil > Wetlands > Permafrost | place: Sweden: Stordalen... | reverse complement strand
CACCAACGCTGTTGCTCCCCGGTTGTTCGGTTGAAAATTCTTGCACAAGTGGAACCGCTATGTAAAAACTACTGTTGATAAAATGATTATCACATGATACAGATCTCGGTAGCTACCCCGGGGGTGCGCAAGCCAGCAACAAAAACCTGGTGGCGGAGCACCAGCGCGCATTCTGCTAAGCAATTTATAATCTGTGGTTTGGCGGAAGTTAAGCCTAAACCTCCATAGAATGACATTCTTGAACAAAAACAGAGAGAGGGGGGTACCCCGAAGATAAGCTGCGCCCAGTGAGAGCCACAAACCCCCTCAGCCCCCGGGGCTAAGCGGTGTGTGCTCAACGAAATTTATTGATCGGAGTCGGAACCAGAAACCAGTGCTGGCCTTTCAAGTCGCCAACGGAAAATTAAAACCGGCAACCAAGCGGCGGCCTAAGCTCCGTGCAGGCTGGGCGCTCATCCGCGTTCGCCTCGCCGGCATCTGCAACACCGACGTCGAAATTCTACGGGGCTACCACACCTTTGGTGGTACCCCCGGCCATGAATTTGTGGGCGAAGTTACCGAAGTCCGTGGCGTTTCCGCCGCAGAGCAGGCGCGGTGGTTAGGCCAGCGTGTCGCGGGCGAAATCAACGTCTCCTGCTCCGCATACGGTTACCAACCAGCCTGCTCCTACTGCCGCCGTGGCCTCAAGGCTCACTGTGCCCGTCGCACCGTCCTCGGTATCGTCAATCACGATGGGGCGTTCGCCGAATACCTTGCTCTCCCGCTGGAAAATCTTCATCGCATCCCCGCATCCATTACCGACCAACAAGCCGTCTTCATCGAACCGCTCGCCGCCGCATGCGAAATCCTAGAACAAGTTAACGTTCGCGACGTCCGCGGAGCAGCTGTCCTCGGTGACGGCAAACTCGCCCAGTTGATCGCGCGAGTCCTGCGCACGGCAATCCCGCGCGTGGTGATGTACGGCAAGCACGCAAATAAGCTATCGCTTGCCCGTGGCGCCAAAATCGAAACCAAGCGCATAACTGGCGATGCGAGCGATCTTAAACGCATCAAAGAAACATTCCCACTCGTCATCGAAGCCACCGGCTCCCCTACCGGCCTGAGGCTGGCCCAGCATATGGCCGATCCCCGAGGCATCCTGGTGCTGAAATCCACGTTCCACGGCGCCGCCTCCGTCGAGACCTGGCCCATCGTGGTCAAAGAGATCACCGTGGTCGGTTCCCGCTGCGGCCCGTTCGCGAAAGCCATCGCGCTCCTTCGTTCTGGGAAGGTCGATCCTGCCGCGCTCATTGCGCGAACCTTCCCGCTCGACCAAGCTCCCGGCGCCATCCAATTCGCCCAGCGAGGAAATGCGATGAAGGTCCTGCTACGGCCGAAATCGAAGGGAACGCCCGGACACTTCCGATTCTGACGGTATACTGGAAAACCAGCTGAATACCAGGACGCCAGCTCAAGGAGACAGGATGGGAAACCCGCAACCTCTCGAGGTCGCGATGGATTTTATCAAGCGTATCAACGCAGGCGACGTCAACTCGCTCTGCGAACTGATGACTGAAGGGCACATTTTTCAGGACGCGCTAGGCAAGCGCATGATCGGCCGAGAGAACATGCGCCAGGGTTGGACCATGTATTTCAAAATGGTGTCCGACTACCAGATCCATGCCGACGAATTTTTCCAGACCGACGATCGCCTGGCGATCCTCGGGACTGCCAGCGGCCGTTACACTGGCAACGCTGCCGGAACCAGCGACGGCTTCTGGGAAGTGCCGGCAGCGTGGCGAGCTCAGACAAAAGACGGTCTCGTGGCCGAATGGCGCGTCTATGCCGACAACCAGCCACTGCGCCAACTGATGGGAGAGAAGGTACCGTAGTCCGGCACCAACGAAGCTGACACCAGGTCCAGAAATTGATAAACGAGTGAGCAGTGCAGCAAACTCGATCGAATCGCGCCTGCAAAACGCGTATCGAAAACAATCTAAGACCGTTTTTACAACGAAGATGAACGAACGCGAACTGCAAAAAATTCTCGAATCCGTGCGCTCCGGTGAACTCGCCCCATCGCACGCGCTCGAACGTCTGAAGCATCTACCGTTCGAGGATTTGGATTTCGCCAAGGTCGATCACCACCGCGCACTGCGGCAGGGCTACGCCGAAGTCATCTTCGGCAAAGGCAAAAGCCCGGAACAGGTCGAGGGTATCGTCCGCGCCATGCTGCGCCACGAAGACGGTCAGCAAAACATTCTGATCACGCGAGCGAACGAAAAGATTTTTGCGGCCGTCCGGCGCATCCACCTCAAGACAGAGTCCAGGGATTCCGCAGCCAAAACGGAGAGAAAGTCAAAGCATCGGAAGAACGCGATGAACTCTCCAGCCGCCGCATTCCATCCTCTTTCAGGCGTCATCACCATGGAACGCAGCACAGAGATCTCCGGCAAAGGAACGATTTTCGTGGTATCGGCGGGCACCAGCGACATCCCCGTTGCAGAAGAAGCGCTGCTGACCGCCCGCGTGATGGGCAACCGCGTCGAACATCTTTACGATGTTGGCGTCGCGGGGATTCATCGTCTGCTGGAGCATCGTGAGAAATTGACGACGGCTCGCGTGGTTATTTGCATCGCCGGTATGGAAGGCGCGTTGCCCAGTGTCGTCGGCGGCTTGGTCGGTGTGCCGGTGATCGCGGTGCCGACAAGCACCGGTTACGGAGCGAGCTTCGGGGGCCTGGCCGCTCTGCTTGGCATGCTCAACAGTTGCGCCTCCAACGTGACCGTCGTGAACATCGACAATGGGTTCGGCGCAGCCTGCGTGGCATCGTGCATCAATCGCCTGTGAGACAATGATGGTGACGACTCTATCTACCGCACACGCTTTGGGCGGGTGTCATTGAGCCAGGGACAGATCATTACCGTGGGTGTGACCGGGGCCAGCGGCGCGATTCTCGCGCAGAAAACGCTTGCCTTACTCGAAGCGGACGCCCGCGTCGCGCACGTTCACCTGGTGGTCACGGAAGCGGGTCAGCGGCTCTTCGCTGAGGAGTTGGGGGTATCCGCGGGTGATTTGAAGCAGTTGCCGGCGCGTATTCTCGGTGCCCCGGCGAAAAAAATCGAAATTCTGGCTAACAAAGATGTCGGGGCATCCATCGCTTCCGGCAGCTACAACGTGGATGCCATGATCGTGATTCCCTGCTCGATGGGGACGCTTGCAGCGGTCGCCAACGGTATAAGCGATGATTTGGTAGCGCGGGCCGCGGACGTGATGTTGAAGGAAGCACGCAAGCTGGTGCTGTGCATCCGCGACACCCCTTTTAATCGAGTGCACCTGGAAAACATGCTGCGCGCTCAGCAGGCTGGCGCGGTAATCATGCCCGCGATTCCTTCCTTTTACCACCAACCGAAGACCATCGACGACCTGGTCACTCAATATATCTGCCGAGTACTTTCGCAGATTGGTTTGCCGCAAGAGAAAATGTATCGTTGGACCGGTACCGGCGCCTCAAGAGAGGCCAAGGCATGAAGAGCTTTCACCACCGAGGTAACAGAGTTCACAGAGGCGGGAAAAGGAATTTCTCGGTGCTCTCTGCGAAGTGTATGGTGAATACTTTTTTCGACCGATGACCACCAATCGCATTCGTACCCTGCTCGAGATGATTAAGTTCGAGCACTCTGTGTTTGCGTTGCCGTTCGCGCTCACCGGCGCGTTGCTGGCGGCTCGAGCTACCCATCAACCTCCCAGTGGATGGCCCACGTTGCGCCAGGTCCTTTGGATTATCGTAGCCATGGTGGCGGCGCGGTCGGCAGCGATGACCCTGAACCGCATCGTAGATCTTCGTTATGACCGTGAAAATCCACGTACGCGACAACGGGCGCTCGCAACTGGCGCACTTTCGGTTTCCTTCGCGTGGATCTTTACGTTCATCGCCGTTGCGGTGTTTGGGCTGGCCGCCTGGCGGCTCAATCCATTGGCGCTAAAGCTGGCGCCTGTCGCCTTGAGCGTTTTGTTTTTTTATTCTTACACCAAACGCTTCACCAACTGGTCGCACCTCTTCCTGGGCGTTGCGCTGGGTATTTCTCCTGCGGCGGCATGGATTGCGATTACCGGGGGGTTGGATTTGCGGATGCTGATCCTATGCGCCGCGGTGACTCTGTGGGTTGGCGGCTTCGACGTGCTGTATGCCTGCCAGGACATTGACTACGACCGCCATGCAGGCTTGTATTCGGTACCCAAGCGTTTTGGCATCGCCAACGCATTGCTGATCGCTCGAGTCATGCACATTGGCGTCGTGGGGCTGCTGGCGTGGCTGGCGGCAAGTTTCGCGCTGCCCTGGCCGGCCTGGGCCGGTATCGCCGTCGTGGCCGCGTTGCTGGCTTACGAACACTCTCTCGTGAAAGCGGATGACCTCAGTAAGCTCGACGCTGCGTTTTTTACGATGAACGGTTATATTAGTGTGTCGTTCCTGCTGTTCTGGGGCGCTGCAGCTGCTGTTTGGCGGGTTTGAATAGTTCGGAAGTTTTGAAAAGAAAATGGCTGAACTGAAGATTACCGACGCGCGACTGAAGCCGATCGCCAGAAAAGTGCTGGCTGGCGAACGCCTTTCGATCGATGACGGCATCTTGCTGTACCGCTCACCGGATTTGCTGGCCCTGGGCTGGCTGGCGAATTACGTACGCGAGAAACGCCACGGGAACGTTACCTATTTCAACGTCAACCGGCACATCAATCCGACCAATGTTTGCGTAGCGCACTGCAAACTTTGCGCGTTTGGGCGCGATGCGAGTTCGCCGGGCGCATACAACTTCGCCCTGGAAGAAATTTACCAGCGGGCCGAACAGGGCGTCCGCGAAGGCGCCACGGAATTCCATATCGTAGGCGGCCTGCATCCGGATCTCACCTTCGATCACTATCTCGAGATGGTGCGCGGCCTGAAGCAGCGCTGCCCCACCGTTCACCTGAAGGCCTTCACCATGGTGGAGGTGCATTTTTTCTCGCGAATCGCCAGGATTTCTATCGAGGAAGTGCTGCAAAAGATGAAGGAAGCCGGCGTGGATTCCTGCCCCGGCGGCGGCGCGGAAATTTTCCATCCCAGGGTACGCAAGATCATCTGCGATCACAAGACCAGCGGCCAGATGTGGTTGAACACTGCTAGGAAAGCCCATCAGGCGGGCCTGCACTCCAACGCTACGATGCTCTACGGGCACGTGGAAACCGAAGAAGAGCGCGTCGATCATCTAGTCAAACTTCGGGAATTGCAGGACGAGACGCACGGCTTCGTAGCCTTCATCCCGCTGGCGTTTCACCCGGACAATACCGCGCTGTCGCACATTCCAAAGACGACCGGCTATCTCGACCTGCGCAATATCGCCGTGTCGCGCCTGATGCTCGATAACTTCGAGCACATCAAAGCGTACTGGATCATGCTGACACCCAGCATCGCGCAGATCGCCCTACGTTTCGGCGCAAACGATCTGGACGGAACCGTGGTCGAAGAAAAAATTTACCACGATGCCGGAGCGAACACGTCAGAGTTCACGCCGCGCGCCGAACTCGAGCGCCTGATCCGCGCCGCGGGCCGTCTCCCAGTCGAGCGCGACACACTGTACCGCCCCGTCGACCGCTCCAAGATGCCCCCCATCGTGCCAGCTCCCCCTCCCGGGCTCATCTCGCTCACCCTCAACGTCTAATCTCGTCGCGTGCATGCAAGAAGTTCCTTTACAACCACGGGAATCAGCAACCATGTTTCCGATGTAACTTCCGGTCCTCACCAGGCGTAATTAGGTTGGTCAGGCGCGCGCTTTACGCCGAAGGATCGTGGTCATGTCTGAAATCGCTAGGGTTAACAAATCAGTTGCATCGAACACTCGTCGGAAGTCCAACAGCGATTTAGTAATGCCCTGGTGGGTTTGGGCAATCGTGCTGGTGGGTGCGTTTCTTCTGGGCGCGGGCGGATTCATTGCGCTGGTGCATCCGGCGATGTTCGCTTCTCCGCAGGATGAGATTAACGGAGCGGTCCGAATCTATGCTGGGTATGTTGCGGCTCGCGATTTGGGGCTGGCCATTATGCTGATTGCGGCACTGAGCCTGCGAGCGAAAGGCGCGCTGAATATGATGATGTTGCTTATCGCGCTTATTCAAATTCTTGACGCGCTTATCGATCTGCAGGAAGGCCGGTACCTCATTGTGCCTGGAGTGCTTGTTCTTGGGTTGCTGTTCTTTGCCGGTGCCGCCCGCTTGTCTGGGTATCCCTTCTGGAAGGTAGGCGCTTGGAAGCTAGCGAACTAGCGCGGTTTATATTTCCCGCTAACGGATTACTGTTGCGTTCCGCCGGAAGTCATTCTCCTGCCTAGTGAAGGGCGGAGGCTAGGGTCTTGATCAGCTGGGGTTCTTGTTCGGGGAAGACAGTGCGGAGGTCAAGGACTAGACGGTCGTGTTCCACGCGGGCGATCACGCTGATGCCTGCGGGGGCGCGGCGCAGGCGTTGCTCGAGTTGGGCAGCGGAGTAGCGAGCGCTGGCTATGCCAATGATTTTTGTGGGAAGGGATTGGGCGGGCGTGGAGCCGCCTCCTGCCAAGGATGCGCCGTCGGTGATTTCCAGTTCGACCTCGCCGAGGGGAAGTTCGGGTGTTAACTCGCGAAGAAAATTTTCGGCGCGGCGTTTTAGTTCCTGGGTAGTCATGCGGATCATGCGGAGTGCGGGGATTTCATCGAGGTCGGCACGAAGATAGGCGCCGAGGGTGAGTTCCAGGGCTGCGGTGGTTAACTTGTCGACGCGAAGGGCGCGGAACAGTGGGTGCCGTCGGATCCGGGCTACGATTTCTTTTTTGCCGGCAATGATGCCGGCTTGCGGGCCACCCAGAAGTTTGTCACCACTGAACATTACTATCGAAACGCCGGCTTCGATGCTTTGCCGGACTAGCGGCTCGGTGATTCCGGCAGCGGAAAGGTCGACCAGGCAACCCGAGCCGAGGTCTTCGATCAGTGGCAGTCCGGTGCGTTGACCTACCGTGGCGAGATCTTCTAGCGACGGCTTTTCATGGAAGCCGGTGATTCGAAAATTGGACGGGTGGACGCGGAGTAGCAGGCGCGTGTTTTCGTTTATGGCTTGCTCGTAATCGGCGATGCGGGTGCGGTTGGTGGTGCCGACTTCGCGGAGGATGGCGCCGCTTTCGGCCATGATTTCGGGAATGCGGAAGCCGTCGCCGATTTCGATCAGTTCCCCGCGGGAGACGATCGCTTCGCCGCCTTTGGACAGCGCGGCTAGGACCAGCAGGACGGCAGCGGCGCAGTTATTGACTACGATGGCGGATTCGGCGCCGGTCAGGCGTTCGAGTAAATTCGCGGTGTGGACGTCGCGCTTCCCGCGGGCGCCGGCTTCCAGGTCGTATTCGAGGTTGCTATATTGCGTTGCGGTGCGGCGGAATTCTTCTACCGCGGCTTCGGTTAGCGGCGCGCGGCCCAGGTTGGTGTGCAGGATTACACCGGTCGCGTTGATTACTGGTTGTAGCGAGCGCGACAGAATTTGCTCGACTATGGAGGTGATGTGATCTTGCAGGAAGGCGGAATCCAGTGCCGCGAGCGCGGTTTGCCGGCCTCCCGCGATTTTTGCGCGCAGATCGGCCAGCGCGGCGCGGGTTACTTCCAGGAGTAGGTTGCGGTCGATGCGTTTGGCTAGAGAGGCGAGGCGCGGCTGCCTCAGGAGTTCGTCGACGGAGGGGATTTGGCGCAGGAGGTCGCCTTGATCGGGGGACAGAGAGTGGCCTTTGTGCGACGACATAGCGTCATTTCAACATAGAACGCGAGCGGAGTGGAAGGGTAGAAGCGCCACGGACAAAGCCGGGAAAAGCAAGACCACAGAGTTCACCGAGGGGCTTCGGAACTGGCCGGAGGTACAGGCCGGTGCGCAGAAGTACGGTGCTGCATCGGCGGCGTGTGACGCGGGCGTCGTTGACGGGATTGCTGGCGGCTCCTAGCATGGTAGTAGAGGATCAAGTCTTTTCATGGCCACCATTGACGAAGATCTGGGCCAGCTCGAGCGAGACATCCGCCAGCTGAAGATCGAATACGATCAGTACTTCGGCGGCGGTAGGAAGCGTCCGCCTACAGAAATCGAATGGCGCATTGAGCTGCTGGTCAAGCGCTACGGCGAGCGCGGTGGTGAGTTGAAATTCGGGCAACGCTTCCGATTCAATAACCTGACTCAGACCTACGCGAAGTACAAAGACATTTTCCGCAAGAAAGTGCAGTTGAAAGAAGAAGGACGATCACAGCGGCACTACGGGGCCGCGGCTAAAGCGATCGAGGCTGAGCGGGCCAAGGGGCATCCAGTCGTCCCTCCCGTTGCGCCGGTTTCTGTGCCCAGCCCTGCAATGGAGATTCCTGTTGCTGCGGGTCGCATCCCGGTTCCGCCGCCGGCCTTCCGGGTGGTCTGCGCGGATCCGGAACACGAGACCGAAAATGTGGACCGGCTGTTTCAGGCGTTTGTGCAGGCTAAAGCGAAGACCGGTGAAGACACCCACAAATTATCGTCGGCTGGGTTCAAGGAATTCGTGCGCAAAAAGACCAAAGATCTGCAGGAAAAACAGAAATGCCGCGACGTTGAGTATGTTGTCGAGGTGGTTGGCGGGCAGGTCAAGCTGAAGGCTTTGGTCAAATCGTAGAATCGCTCCTGGTTACGATGGCCTGTTCCTGGCGCCGAAAAGCTTGCGGCTTACCAGCGTCAGAAACCATACCGACGCAATCCCCGTCAGGAACCAGAAAATGCCGATGCCTGCCGAGACCATGCGATAGCTGTCGTGAACGTAAATGTCAAACCCCGTACCAGCGCTCCCATACCCACAAAGTGTTTCAGCGCGCACTATCCTGTGGCGTAAAGAAATCTCTACACTGACCATCAACGGAAGTCCATATCTGCTAAAATTCCACGGCACTCGCCGGATTACCCTCGCCTGGTCCGGCATCCTCTTCAACATTCTTTAGCGCGTATGTCGCGTTCTCGTCTGGTTTTGCTGAGCGCGGCGTTTCTCATTTCGAGCGACAGCGCTTACACTGTGATGCTTTTCTCTTTTTGGAGGCATCACATGGCCGTGGAACGCGCGCTGATCAGCGTGTTTGATAAGACGGGAATCGTCGAGTTTGCAAAGCGGCTCGCCGCTTTGCAAATCGAGATTCTTTCGACTGGCGGCACGTCGAAGTTGCTGCGCGAGGCCGGTGTGATGGTGCGCGATGTTTCGGACTTCACCGGCTGGCCCGAGATGCTGGGTGGCCGCGTAAAAACGCTGCACCCGAAAGTGCACGGCGGGTTGCTCTTCCGCCGCAAGCACTCGGAGGATGAGAAACAGGCCGCGGAGCACGGCATTGCTCCAATCGACCTGGTGGTGGTGAATCTGTATCCCTTTGAAACCACTGCAGCGAAGGCCATGCTTACGGCTGAGGAATTGATCGAGAACATTGATATCGGCGGGCCAACGATGTTGCGGTCGGCGGCTAAAAATTTCGAAAGCGTGACGGTGGTAACCGACCCGGCGGATTACGACCGTGTCGCCGGCGAGTTGCAGAGTTCGAACCAAACATCGCTGGGCACGCGTTTGGACTTGGCGCGCAAAGTTTTTGCCACTACGTCGCATTACGACGGGATGATCACGACGGAGCTGGAAAGGTTGTCGGCCACGCTCGGTCACGTTGCGCTGTCGGAACGAAAGTGGGCGGAAAAAGCGGTGCTGCCCGAGCGTTTGCACATCGCTTTGCGGCGGCAACAGGAACTTCGCTACGGAGAGAATCCGCATCAAGCCGCTGCGCTGTACATCCCCACCGGGCGGCCGCCACAAGGCTTGGCGGCGGCGAAGCAACTGCAAGGCAAAGAGCTTTCCTACAATAATTTCGTGGACCTGGAGGCGGCGCGCAGTTTAGTCGCGGAGTTCAAAAAACCGGCGGCGGTGATCATCAAGCACAACAATCCGTGCGGCACGGCAGAGCAGGAAACGTTGCGCGCCGCCTACCTCAAAGCATACGCCTGCGATCCAATTTCCGCGTTTGGCGGCGTGTTGGCTTTTAACGGCGTGGTAGACGCGGTGACAGCGGAACAAGTCGCGAAGTTATTCGTGGAATGCATCGCGGCGCCTGGATTCGACGAGAAGGCCAAAACTATTTTTGCGGCCAAGAAAAATCTTCGACTATTGGAATTACCTGCCGGCGGCCTCGAACCCGAGCGGGAGTTGCAGCTGAAGAGGATCCTGGGAGGAATGTTGGTGCAGCAACCTGACCTCGGCGAACTAACTGATGCCGAGCTGCGCACGGTGACCAAACGCGTGCCTACCGCGGAAGAGATGCACACCCTGCGCTTTGCGTGGAAAGTTTCAAAACACGTGAAATCGAACGCAATCGTTTTTGCGCGAGAGAGTGCGACGGTCGGAGTTGGCGCCGGGCAGATGAGCCGAGTCGATTCTGTGAAACTGGCGGTGCTGAAGGCGCAAGTGCCTTTGCGGGGCAGCGTGGTCGCTTCGGACGCGTTCTTCCCGTTTCCTGACGGTGTCGAGGAGGCGGCTAGTGCGGGCGCTACGGCCGTCATTCAACCTGGCGGATCGATGCGCGACGCCGATGTTATTGCGGCGGCGGATCGGCTGGGGATGGCCATGGTCTTTACCGGGCTGCGGCATTTTTTGCACTAGAGTGGGTTCCGGTTGCGAAACCGGTGGTTGGCGCGCAAAAGCCGCCTTTCGAAACTCCGGGTAAACAGGGCTCCTCGGGTTCCGCCCTGCGCTACAATTTCGGCGGTTCGATTTAAGTGCGTCATTCCGACATGGCGGCACATCCAACCGTACGCGTAGATTGGCTGAAAATGTGGCGCGTGAGGGCCTTTCATGGCTACAACCAGCGACGAAATGAAGATCGTTATGCAAGTGGGAACCGAGCTCCGCATCACCAACAAAGGTGAAGTCGTTCTCAGCAATCCCGAATTAGAGCTTGCGCGCGAGGAAAGCGCGGCAGATGCCGTGCTCCTTTACAAGTTTAATCCCAGCGCGGGTGAGCACACCTTTCGATTGGTGGATCCGCTCGCCGATCGCAAGCATACCAAGGTGCACCGGCCCGGAGACTGAAGTGGTTTGGACTCGTCTCCATGGCTAATATCGAAGCCTGGCGAACAAGCTGTCCTCCAGAAACTCAAGGGCTGGATGTCCCCCGGCGTTGTTGAGGGGTCAGTGCGCGGCTTGCTAGGCCCTCGAAGCCGGCCGTTTCATTTTCGGTCCAGGGACGTTTAAATGCCGGTTTTCGAGTATTTTCCAACGCTACTGCTTATTCCCGCATCCTATTTAGGTGCATTCCCTACCGTGGAAATGCCGCAATTTTGCGTTTTGACGGTCCCCAGGCCGCATGGGATACTTTTCGTTTCGGGGTAATTATGAACCTTCTTCGACTTACCGTTTGCGCAACCATATTCGCGGCTTTGGGCGGGTCGAGTGCCTGGGGACAGCAGACTCCCGGGGACCCTCCTTCGTCGCAGAATCCGGAGGTGGTTCCGTCTGCAGAGTCGGGCATTACGCTGGCGGCCAGTTCGCCCGCTAAACCTTCCGAGCGCGCAGACGCCTATTACAACTTCACGATGGGCCACGTCTACGAGCAGCAGTACGAGAACACCAGTAAGGCCGAATACGCCACGCAAGCAATCGAGTTCTACAAGAAAGCCTATACGCTGGACCCCAAGTCGCCGGTAATCGGTGAGCGGCTCGCGGAAATGTACTGGAAAGCGCAGCGAGTGCATGACGCTGTTGGTGAAGCTCAAGAAATTCTCAAGCGCGATCCCAACGATGTTCCGACGCGCCGCCTGCTGGCGCGAATCTATATCCGCAGTCTGGGGGACATGAATGCGAATGGCGGCCAGTCCGAAATCGCAGCGCGCGCGATCGAACAGTACAAAGAAATCTATCGCCTCGAGCCCTCGGACACGGAATCCGCCCTGTGGCTCGCCCGTTTATATCGACTGCGCAACGAACAGGACAAAGCCGAAGAAGTTTTGCGTGGCATCCTAAAAGGCGAGCCTGACGACGAGCCCGCGATTGAGCAACTAACGCAACTCCTGCTGGACGAGGGCAAATCTCCGGAAGCTGTGGCGCTGCTGGAAGGAATGACCAGCCGCACACCATCGCCGGTGCTGCTGGATCTTCTGGGCGACGCGTATACGCAAACACGGGAACTCGCCAAAGCGGAAGAAGTCTATCGCAAGGCCTCCGATCTCGATCCATCCGAACTGAGCCATCTGCGCGGACTGGGACAGACCTTGCTGGCAGAGGAAAAGTATCCCGAGGCGCTGGCCGTATATCAAAAGCTGATCGACCTGATGCCCGACGATGCCGACAACTATCTTGCAATCGCTCAGGTCTACCGGGAACTTCACCAGTTGGATCGTGCCGAAGAAAATCTCCTCAAAGCCCGCCAATACGCTCCCGGCGATCTGAAAATCATGTACAACGAAGCCATGTTGTACCAGGCGCAGGGCCGCTACGACGATGCGATTCGCGTGTTGTCGGATGCCATCGCCGGCGTGAAAGGGCAATCCGCGGTATTGCCTACGCGCAGGCGTTCCCTGGCTGTTCTCTATCAGGAGTTAGGTCAACTGTACCGCGATCGCCAAAGCTATCAGGCTGCCGTCTATACCTATGAAGAGCTGGGCCACCTGGGCGATGAAGAAGACCGCAGGGCGCGCCTGCTTTTGATGGACACCTACCGGGAAGCTCGGGATTTGCCGAAGGCGCTGCAGGCGGGGAAAGAGGCATTGGCAAAGTATCCGAAAGATCCGACAGTGCAGTCTCAGGAAGCGTTGCTGCTGGGTGAAAATGGCCAAATCGACGAGGCCGTAAAGATCTTGAAGGCGCAACTGAACAACACGGATACCGACCGGCAAATCTATCTCGTTATTGCGGAAGTGTATTTGCGGGGCAAGCATTATAAGGAAGCGGAAGACACGGCGCATCAGGCGGAGGCGGCACCTGGCCAGCCGCGGGACAACGAACGCGTCTGGTTCCTCCTGGGCGCGATTTATGAACATCAGAAATTTTTCGATCGCGCCGAAGAGCAATTTAAAAAAGCGCTGGCCGTGGACCCTGACGACAGTGAAACCCTCAACTACTACGGTTACATGCTCGCCGATCTTGGCCAGCGGCTCGATGAAGCGGAAGTGCTCATCGGCCGGGCTTTAAGGGCTCAGCCGTTCAATGGGGCATATCTCGACAGCCTGGGATGGACCTATTACAAGCAGAACAAGCTCAATGACGCTGAAGTTACTTTGCGCAAGGCCCTCGAGCGCGAGGCGCACGATCCCAACATTCACGCCCACCTTGGCGATGTCTACGCGAAACTTGGTCGCAATGAAATGGCGGCTGCAGAGTGGGAGAAATCTTTAACCGAGTGGCGCCGCTCGCTGCCTGCGGACGTTGAGACCGACAAGATCGCCGAGCTGGAGAAGAAAGTCGGCCAGACCAAGCACCGCGTGGCGCAGAAGTCCGTTCCGCAAGACGCCAAGCACCAATAGGCTGCATGCGCGAAGTCCGCATCCCAGCGTTCGCGAAAATCAACTTGCGGCTGGACATCGTCGGCAAACGCGGCGATGGGTACCACGAACTTCGCACCATCTTTCAGACGATTTCCCTGCATGACGAATTGCGGCTGCGAACCTCGAGCCATCGCGAAATTTCGCTCACGATTCGTGGCAATGAGAGGCTTTCTGCGGAGCCAGTTGCCAAAAATCTTGTCTACAGGGCCGTAGATGCGCTGAAACGTGATCTGAAGATTCCGGGTGGCGTCGAGATCGAGCTGCGCAAGACGATTCCAGCCGGCGGGGGTTTAGGTGGCGGATCGAGCGATGCGGCAGCTGCGTTGTTGGGTTACTTACGCTTGACCCGCAAGAAACTATCTCTCGAACGCCTGATTGAAATTGCCGTGTCGCTAGGCGCTGACGTGCCCTTTTTCTTATTTGGGGGGCGGGCGCTAGGAGTGAACAAAGGGGACGAGCTCTATCCTTTGGCAGACATCCCGAAACACTCGATTTTGGTGGTTGCGCCGGGAAACATCCACATTTCGACGCCGGAAGCATTTCGATGGGCGAAAGCTCCCTCATTGGCATCCGTGCAGTCGCGGCAATTGACAAAACCGCTCGGTAACCCTAAACTTTGGGAGTTCTGTGCTCTGTGCTGGAGCGCGCAGGTTGGCGGTCTCTCGAACGATTTCGAGCGGCCCGTTTTCCAGCGTCACCCTCGTCTGGCAACGTTGAAGAGGGATTTGCTTCGAGCAGGGGCAACAGAGGCCATGCTGGCGGGTAGCGGTTCGGCGGTGTTTGGAGTATTCCCGAGCCCAGCTTTGGCGCGCCGAGCCGCTGTAGGGTTTCCGAGCGACCAGACTTTCGTTTGCGACACAATTTCGCGCGATCGGTATAAACGTCTGGTGCAGACTGCGCAGTAAGCCGCGCGTGTCTTTTTGGTCAATCCCTCAGCGTTCTCGTGTGTTCCATACCCCGGGTAATAGTTCGTCTGTAGAAATCGCAGCCGCCTTGGTTGAACTCTGATCGAAGGCGCGGAGTCACCAACTCGTGCAAGACGACCGGTTCAAGATTTTCTCGGGGACGGCGAATCTGCCGCTGGCAGAGAACATTTGCCAGCACTTGGGGACTACGCTCGGCAAAATGAAACTCGGCCGTTTCAGCGACGGCGAGATTTATCTGCAGATTCTTGAAAACGTGCGGGGCGCGGATGTTTTTGTGGTGCAACCGTGCTGCTACCCGGTGGACAACCACCTGCTCGAGTTGCTGCTCATGATCGATGCGTTCAAGCGCGCGTCGGCTTGGCGCATTACCGCGGTGTTACCGTATTACTGCTATGCGCGGCAAGATCGCAAGGATAAGCCGCGCGTTCCGATCTCCGCGAAGCTTGTCGCGGACTTGCTGGAAACCGCGGGTGCTAGCAGGGCGCTAACGTTGGATTTGCACGCGCCGCAGATTCAGGGCTATTTCGACGTCCCGGTTGACCATCTGTTCGGTTCGCCGGTGCTGGTCGAATATTTTCGGAGCCTGAAGTTGCCGAATGTCACGGTAGTTTCGCCCGATGCGGGCGGCGTGGAACGCGCGCGTTTTTTTGCGAAGAGGATGGACGCACCACTGGCCATCGTCGACAAACGCCGCGTGGATGTGGATGTCAGTGAAGTGATGAACCTGATCGGCGATGTTCGCGGCCGCAGCGCGCTGATCGTCGACGACATCATCGACACGGCTGGCACGCTGGTGAAAACGGCGGAAGCCCTGATTCGCGAAGGCGCCTCGCAAGTGTATGCAGCGTGTACCCACGCGGTGCTTTCGGGTCCAGCGATCGAGCGCATCGCGGAATCGCAGATCAAGGAAGTTGTCGCGACCGATTCGGTACCGCTGTCCGAGTCCGGAAAGCAGATGGGCAAAATCAAGGTTTTGAGCGTCGCAGATTTACTAGCGCGCGGCATTCGCTCGATCCACGAAGAAACGTCGATCAGCGAACTGTTCATTTAGCTGGCACAGACGCTGCCGTCTGTGGCGGGTCTTTGGACTGGTCAACGCAGCAACGAATTACAAGTAGGCCGCGCTTTAGCGCGTCTTACGCAGAGTAACGAAGGGAAGAAAGTATGGCTCAAGAAAAGATAGTCGTCGAAGGAGCACCCCGCGCAACCCGCGGCAAAAATGAAGCCCGCAGACTCCGCCTGACCGGTAAAGTTCCCGCGGTGCTATACGGCGGAAAAGGCGAAGCGATCACCCTCGCGTTGAACGCCAAGCAGGTAGGCGCCATCCTGCGTTCCGAAAGCGGCCACAACACGCTATTTCAAGTGGATCTAGCCGGAAAGCACGAGCCCGCCATCCTGAAAGACTGGCTGGTCGATCCCGTCACCGGCCGTTTGCTTCACGTCGACCTCCTCCGCATCGCCATGGACGTCCGCATGCGCGTGAAGGTCCCGGTGCACACCTTCGGCGAACCCTCCGGCGTGAAAGTGGAAGGCGGCGTTTTCGAAAGGGTCACCCGCGAGGTAGAAGTCGAAGTCTTACCCGCGGACATCCCCACCGAATTCAGGGTGGACGTCAGCGGCTTGGCTCTGAACCAGGCCCTCCGCGCCGGCGATCTGAAACTCGATACCAGCAAAATAAAGCTAATCACCGACAAAGATCGCGTTCTGGCACACGTCGTAGCGCTGAAGGTCGAAGAAGAAAAACCCGCCGAAGCCGTGGCCGCAGACGCCGCAACGCCCGCCGAGCCCGAAGTCATCAAGAAGGGCAAGAAGGAAGAGGAGGGCGAGGAAGGCGCCGAGCCCGAAGCCAAGGGCAAAGTCGAAAAGACCGACAAGGGCGAGAAGAAAAAGTAACCAGGTTTCTCGCCGTGGTGTTGCGCGGCGCGTGGACAGCGACTTATGCGGCTCATTGTGGGGCTTGGGAATCCAGACCCGGAGTATCAGTGGACGCGGCACAATCTGGGTTTTATGGCGGTGGACGAATTAGCGAATCGCAATTCGATTCGCGTAGAGCGCCCGGAAGGCAAAGCGCTAGTAGGGCGCGGAAAGATTGCCGAACAAGAAGTAATACTGGCAAAGCCGCAAACGTACATGAACCTGAGCGGCGTCTCGGTACGAGAGCTGCTAGCCAGGTACGAGCTGGATGTAAGCGATTTGCTGGTGATGTGGGATGAAGTGCAATTGCCGCTGGGCACGATTCGGATGCACCCCGACGGCAGCGCCGGCAGCCACAACGGCGCAAAGTCGGTAATCAGTTCGGTAGGCACGCCACAATTCGCGCGCCTGAGGCTGGGGTGCGGAGCCGATCATCCGATCGGCAGCCGCAAGGAATATGTCCTGCGACCGATGCGCAAGGCGGAGTTGGAAGTAGCAAGCGAAATGATCGGCGAAGCAGGCGACGCGGTGGAATTGATGTTAGCGCAAGGAATCGAGGCCGCCATGAACAAGTACAACCGCCGCAAACCGACAGAGCCGGAGTAGTGGCGGGGCTTTAGACCCGTAAGCCGCACCCCGAATTTAAGGGTCGCCAACCGGCAATCGCCCTCCTTAAAAAGGGCGAGGTTTAGATGTAGATGCTGCCCATCCACAGTGGGCCGTCACAGCAGGCAGCACACGAATTTCCCGGGCGCAAACCCGGCAAGAAGGAAGAGGCAACCATGGAAGAACGACTATACGATCTAATCTTCATCGCCCGTCCGGCCACCCCGGAAGACGAAATCAAAAAGGTAATCACCGGCATTGAGCACACCTGCGCCGAAAAGGGCGGCAAAATCGAGAAGACCGAGCAATGGGGCACGCGCAAGCTGGCCTATCGCGTAGCCAAACACCGTGAAGGCATGTACGTCTACCAGCAGATTCGTACCAGCCACCCGGACCTGATCGCCGAGCTAGAACGACGTCTGCGCGTCCAAGACGTAGTCATCAAGTACCTAACGGTTCGTCTCGACGAAGACCTCAAGCGCCAGAAGAAGTACGTGCACAAGCGCGAAGTCCGCGCCGCCCGCCGCCCGCGCCGCACTCCTGCCCCGCAATCGGCGCCGCCGGCCCAGGCTCCACCGCCGGCCGCGGCCCCAGAACCAACGCCGGCGGCTTAGCATTTGTAGCAGTCGCCGACCGTGGTGGGCGCTTGGTGGGTTCGAATTTTTACAGCTTGGTTTTTTCGCAGTTGGATTTTCATTAGCAGCTTCGAGTTTTAGCAGTTAGATTTTTCTTTAGGAAGTCGGGGTTTCAGCCCCGACGTAAAGTCGCCGATGCGATCGGGCTTTAGCCCTGAATCGCAAGGGGCCGGGAAGAACAAATCGATTCGACAGCAGCAATTCCGAAAGGCAGGCAGTGATGGCAGACGAACAAAGACAATCATCCGGCCCCAGCGGTCCACGCGGCGGCGGACACGGTCCCGGCGGCGGCGGACACGGTGGCCCGGGCGGCGGACACGGCGGCCCACGCCGCGAAAGCGGCCCAGGAGGTCCCGGCGGCGGCCCAGGCGGCCCGCGCCGCGGCAAGCGCCAATATTTCCGCAAAAAGAAAGTTTGTAAGTTTTGCGTAGAAAAAATGGACTTCATCGACTACAAGCGCGCCGACATCCTCTCGCAATTCGTGCAAGAGCGCGGGAAGATCCTCCCGCGCCGCATGACCGGCGTCTGTTCGCGCCACCAGCGCTGGCTAGGCGAAGCCATCAAGCGCGCCCGCAACATTGCCCTGCTTCCATTCGCAGGCAGCGCCGCTGGCACGCAAGCCCCACGCGTAGCCCCACCGGCAGGCACGCACGCGCCAACTTCAGCGGCGGCAGCATCGCATCCGCCGTCCGCGCCGCCAGCCGCAACGCCGACACCGGCTGCAGCACCGCCGGTAGAAGCGCCGAAGGCCTGAAGGTGCCAACGCGATCCGTAGTTCAGGATCGAGCGAAGTGTTCGCGCCGTCTGATGAAGTTTGGCTGAGGTTTGGCGTAGTCGCTGGGCGTAGCCCGGTACGGTAGTGTCCGACCTTCAGATCGGTCACCGATGAAGAAAACTAGTAAGGAGCGCACGCTTCATTTTACCCTGAGAAACCAAGGGCCGTGCCGCAAGTTCAAGCACCGAAGACGGCTTTAGCCGCTGAAGGAATCGAAATTAGGAGCAAAGAGAAACGCCAATGCAAAAAGTAATCCTACAAGAAGACATCGAAAAACTAGGCCACCGCGGCGACGTAGTCGCGGTAAAGCCCGGCTACGCCCGCAATTTCCTGTTACCGCAAAAGCTAGCCATCGAAGCCACCATCGGCAACATGAAAGCCCTGGAGCGCATCCGCACCTCGCTGGCGAAAAAAACCGCCACCGAAATGGACGCCGCCCAAAAGCAATCCGCCGCCCTGAACGGGGTCGAGGTCCGCTTCACCCGCAAAACCGGTGAAAACGACCAGCTGTTCGGCTCAGTAAACTCCGGCGACATAGCCGAAGCCCTCGCAGCCCAAGGCTTCAAGATCGACAAACGCCAAGTTCAACTACCCGAACCCATCAAAACCTTAGGCGAATACCCCGTAAAAATAAAAGTTTTCCGCGACGTAATCGCCGAAATAAAAGTCTTCGTAGAAAAGGAATCGTAGCCTTACTTCATTTGATTCCTTGCGCCGCTACTCTGATGGAGTGGCTGCGCGCTGTTTTTTGTGGCGATTCTTGGGCCTCAATGGCAAAAACAACAACGTTCACATCCAATTCATCGCGGAGAAATTCTGCCAGAGGACTTCCTGAGACCGATGCAGCTGAGCATGAACAAGCTGGCGATGGACTTGCACGTGCCCGTAACACGCATCGCAGAGATTGTCCACGAACGGCGCGGCATCACACCCGACACGGTCCTACGCTTGGCGCGTTACTTCCACAGCAGCGCTCGCCTCTGGCTGAATCTCCAGGCCGCTTACGATTTAAAACTAGCGGAAGATGAACTCGCGCATGACATCGAGCAAGAGGTTCGGCCCGCCGCCACGCTGCCAACCAGCCTCACGCTCGTTCCACTTCGCAACATATTTATTTTCTTGCGCGAAAAAAGTTTTGCAACGTTTTCCGCAAAAATGCACAGCGCTGCAACAATACTTCTGTTGACGCTAACCCACCGTCCGCAGCACAATGCGCTCACCAGTCTTCACCAGGGTAAAAGACGGTCGAGGCCCAGGAAAATTTCCCCGACGCAATCAAAAAAGTTTTGACGCTTGAACCGCGTCCGTCCGCCGTGCTAACGTAGGCGAACAGAAAGCGAAATAGACAGACTCTTCATGCCCGCTGAAGCCACCCTAGAACGCCCGCTACCCAACAACCTGGACGCCGAGCGTTCCGTCCTAGGCGCCGTCCTCCTCGACAACAACGCCCTAAACGCCGCCATAGAGAATCTCCGCCCAGAAGATTTTTTCCTCGACCAGCACCGCCGCGTCTTCCTGCAAATGATCGCGCTCAGCGAAGCCCAGCAAGCCATCGACCTGATCACGCTAACCGAGGAACTCCACCGCCACGGCGAACTGGAGTCCGCAGGAGGCGCCCCGTATCTAGCCTCCCTAGCCGACGGCATGCCCCGAGTCTCCAACATCGAGCACTACGCCCGCATCGTCAAAGAAAAAGCCCTGCTCCGCAATCTAATCCACGCCACCCACAACATCCAGCAGCGCGCCTTCGACGGCGAAGACGGCGCCGACGCCGTCCTAGATAACGCCGAATCCTCCATCTTCGCCTTGGCCGAAGACCGCGTGAAAATCGGCCTGATCCCCATCAAAGACATCGTCCGTGACAATTTCGAACGCCTCGAAAAAATTTTCCGCGAAGGCAAAAGCATCACCGGCATCCCCACAGGCTACACCGAGCTGGATAAATTAACCTCCGGGCTACAACCGTCCGAACTGCTGATCCTGGCTGCCCGCCCCTCCCAAGGAAAAACCGCGTTAGCCCTGAACCTGGCCGAAAACATAGGCATCCGCGCAGGCCAACCGGTAGCCGTCTTCAGCCTCGAAATGTCGAAAGAATCTCTCCTACAGCGCTTGGTAGCCTCGGTAGCCCAGATCGACGCCCACAAATTCCGTACCGGGCACCTAAGCCGCGAAGACTGGCGCCGCATGACCGAAGCCCTGGGCACCATCGCCTCGGCCCCCATCTGGATCGACGACGCCGGCTCCATCAGCGTCCTGGAAATCGGCGCAAAAGCCCGCCGCCTCAAACGCGACAAAGGCCTCTCCCTGCTAATCGTCGACTACCTCCAGCTGATCACCGCCCGCGGCCGCTTCGGCAACCGCCAGGAAGAAGTCTCCAGCATCTCCCGCGGCCTGAAAGGTCTAGCCAAAGAACTCCAAATCCCGGTGCTAGTCCTGAGCCAGCTAACCCGCGCCCCAGAACGCGACGAACGCGGCCCCCAACTCTCCGACCTCCGCGAATCCGGCGCCATCGAACAAGATGCCGACGTCGTCATGTTCATCTACCGCCCCAACTTCTTCAAAGCCGGCGCCACCCCCGAAGAACGCGAAGAAACCGAGCTCCGCGTAGCCAAACAACGCAACGGCCCCACCGAAAACGTAAAATTCGTCTTCCGCAGTCGCCTAACCCGCTTCGAAGAAGCCGCCCCCGACGCCTTCAGCAACCTCGGCGGTCCCGACGATTTGTAGGGCGCGTGGATGCGGCACGGGTGGCAATGAAATCGGCCTCGACCACAGCGGCGCTGTTGGTGTGGCAGCGGTAAAAGGGAAAAGAATTGCCATGGTCGCCCCGAAGCCGCAGCTGCGACACAACCGATACTGTCTCGCATTCGCAGGGAATGAGAGAAAAGGCGGGGGTAACTCCGCATCCATGGGGAATGCCTGGCGAAGAACACAAAGTGATTGAGGTTGCAGTCTTTCAGGGGGCCAGTGGTCCAAGCGAAACCGACATTCGGGGCGAGAGAGACAACTAACGGGTTCGGTTCCTACTTGCTACTCGGCTATCCAATCAGAAGAGAGCGGGAACACAAGTTCATCGACGAAGTTGTAGGTACATCCTATTAGGATTGTAAAAGCTGAAACGCAGCGCAACCAAAATGACCGCGACAGTATCGTGCTTCAAGTCCTGGGAAAGAGCTGTCCGATGACTGGAATTGCGGACTAGGATGGATTTCTCGGGAAGTTGGTATGTGAATTAGAGGCGGACAATCGCCAGGCCGCAGCGACAGAAGCAAATGGGGCGCTTGCCATTCTTAAGCGTGGTCGATGAATGTCGACATTCCGATTCACGTCGAGACCATTCAGGTTACAAATCCTACGACTCGTGTCAGCGCCCTGCGCGTTGTGACGCCGCACTTCGAGATGAACTTCGGTGGTGGAACGCAGCCTTTCTTCCTCGACGAGTTTGTCAATACGCAAGTATCCACCGCGAGGGGCTCCACACAAATAGCAGGTTCTATCGATTTCCAGACTTTTACAAAATCATCGAGAGTTTGATCGTGAAACGCGGCCGGGAAGGGAAGCCCGCGTCAAGAGATTAGCTGTCCAAGATCCACGTCGAGGATAGGAGACCATTCCCAAAGCCGGCCAAGGTTTGATCGCCCGCAGGTAACCGATGAAAGCAGCGCGAACTAAGCCGCGGAAGCCGCTGCCGCCCGATGCCTCTGCTGAGGCGCTTCGTCGCCTTCCCAGCGCACGCTGACCAGCTTCGACACGCCAGGCTCCTGCATGGTCACGCCGTAAAGGACACTGCCGGTCTCCATCGTCTTGCGATTGTGGGTAACGATAATGAACTGTGTCTGGCTGCTCATCTGGCCCACGAGGCGCGTGAAGCGTCCCACATTGGCCTCATCCAAGGGCGCGTCAACTTCGTCCAGGATGCAGAACGGACTCGGCTGATACTTGAAGATGGCGATCAACAGCGCCAGCGCCGTCATCGCCTTCTCGCCGCCCGACAGCAGCAAAATATTCTGCAGCCGCTTGCCCGGAGGCGAAGCCACCACATCGATGCCCGCATCGCCAGAACTATCCGGCTCGGTCAACCGCATCTCGGCAGTACCGCCACCGAAAATGGTGTGAAATGCTTCGGAGAAATTGTGATTGATGGCATTGAAAGCTTGCTCAAATTTTTCACGCGACACCAGGTCAAGCTCGGTAATGGCCTGCTGCGTATCGGCAATCGATTGCAGCAAGTCGTCGCGCTCTCGAGTCAAAAACGCAAAGCGCTGCTCGCACTCGTTGAACTCTTCGAGCGCCATCATATTCACCGCGCCCATGGCCTCAACGCGCAACTTCATCTCGCGATAATTGGTTTCGGCAATGGCCAACTCGTCTCCGCTGATGAACGCCGTTTCCGTAGCGATCAAATCCTCAGGCTGCGCGTTCACCTCCGACATGCACGTCTCGCGCAGATGCTGCCGATCGGAGTCATTCCGCGCCCGGTCCACTTCCGCATGACTCCGCTGATCGCGAAGTTCCTGCAGCGACTGCCGATCCAAACGCAACGCATCTTCCATCTGCGTAACGCGCGTCCGGCCCGATTCCCATTCCGTCTCCAGTTCCCGCTGCGACGCTTCGAGGCGCGCTTTCTCGGTGCGCAATCCTTGGAGTTGCTGCGCAAGCTGTTCGCTCTGCGCCGCAAGCGCGGCCGCTTCCTGGCTGATCGAAGTTTCCTGCTGCCGCAAAACGTCCGTCCGCCGATCCATCTCCGCGCGCTCCTGCTGCAAACGCGCCGCTACCGCTTCAGCCGCACTGAGCCGCTCGTTCAATGCGGCGAATTCAGCCCGGGCCACCGCGAGCTCGTTTTGTTCCGACTGGTTCGACCAGCGCAGCTGTACCAGTTCTTCGGCCAGCCGCGCACTTTCCGCTTCGGCTTCCACGCGCGTGGTATCCGCCACGGCCAACTGATGTTTCGCTCGCTCGGCACGCAAGCGAGCGCTGTTCACGTCTTCCCGGATGCGCTTCACTTCACTCTGGCAGACCGCCAGCTCCGAGCCGAGCCGCGCAAGATCGGCCTGCGACTGTTCGTGGCGATGCTTGGCCGCAAAGACGTCGCGTTCGGCGGCGTGTTGTTTCGCCGAAATCTCTTCCAGCGATTGTTCCGCCGCGCGAAGGTCGCCGGTGATGGCCTCCAGCATGACCCGCGTGCTTTCCGTGCTGAGTTCCAGTGCCGCAACCTCGGCGTCGAGCGCTCGCAATTCGCGCTTCATGCCAAGTGGTCCGGCTTCGTCGGGCCGTCCACCAGTGACCATGCGCCCCTGATAGCACGTGCCGTCCGGGGTGACGAATGCGAATTGCGGATTGTCGCGCGCCAATTTCTCGGCCGCCGTACCGTTTTCGGTCAGATACGCGGACTTCAGCCTGGGCAAAAACTGCTTGGCGGCGGCGCCCAGCGGATCACGGAACTCCACCAGCTTATCGAGTCGCGAGACCACGCCCTCGTCCGGGCGGAAATGAATGATCGGTTCGTAGGCATCCAGCCGCAGATTCCGCAGTGAATCGACGAAAAAAGTAGCCCGTCCGCCGACTTCCTCGCGCAGCAACGAAACGCCGGCCCGCGCGTGATCGAACGTTTCCACTACCACGTATTCCAGTTCGTCGCGCAAATACTGTTCCACCGCCGCTTCGTGCTGTTGTTCGACCTCAGCATAATCCGCCAGCACGCCCACCGCGTGGAAGTCGTGCCCGCCGCCGCGTTCATTGGCCGCAAACAATTTCTGCACCGCGTCGGTCGTGTACGAGCGATCGTTCAGCACCTGCGTCAGTGTCGAATGCCGCGAGCGTGTCGCCGAAAGGGAATCGCGCAACGTCTCGGACTCTTTCGCGGCCCGCTCGCGCTGTTCGCGCAATCCGGCAATGCGTGCCTGCAAAGCCACCGCCTGTTGCTGGAACGCGCTCAACTGCCCGTTTGCCAACTCCCAATCCAAAGCCGCCCGTTCCGCGCTATCGCGAATCTGAATGGACGATTCCAGCAGCGCAGCCTCGTTCGTCTCTAGCTTTTGCAACGCCGCTGCCTGATGCACCAAGGCCTCTTCCGCCTGTTTCTGTTCACCGTGCAAACGCAGCAAGCTTTGCCCGGCTTCAGAAGCGCACTGGCGCAACGCCTCGATGCGCACCTCGGATTCGTGAATTTGCGCAGCCCGCGCCTCGGCGTGAGTCGCAAGCCCATCGACGCGGGCCGCCAGCGTGCCCGATTCCGCCCTCAGGGCAGCCACGGTCTCTGCTTGTCCGGAGTTTCGCGATTCCCATTCAGCCGCCTGCGCGGATGCTTGGGCGATTTCCGCGGCGATCTGTCCGCCACGGCCCGCCAGTTCTTCGCCGCGCTGCTGGTTAAACGCAATACGATTTTCGCTGCGGTCCACTTCCAGCGCTGTCAGGTTCAGGTGATTCTGATTCTGGCGAATGCCCGCATCTAATTCGTAAATGTGCTGGCTGAGCACATCCTGTTCGCCTTCCTGTTGTTGAATGGCTTGCGCGTGCTGCGCCTCCGCCGCCGACAACTCTTCCAACCGCTTGGCTACCCGCTCGGCGTCGGCGTCCAACTCGCGCGCCTTCCCCGCCAGCATTTGCCGCACAATTCCGCGCATCTGGTCGCGAATCTCCGAATACCGCCGCGCCTTGGCAGCTTGCCGCTTGAGCGATCCGAGCTGCTTTTCCACTTCCACGACGATATCGTTGACTCGCGACAAATTCACTTTCGACGATTCGAGCTTGGCCTCCGCCAAGCGCTTCTTGGTCTTGAACTTGGTTACGCCGGCCGCTTCTTCAATAATCGCGCGGCGTTCCAGCGGCTTGGTTGAAAGAATCAGTCCGATGCGCCCCTGCTCAATGATTGCGTAGGAATCCGGCCCCAGCCCGACACCCATGAACATTTCCTGAATATCGCGCAACCGAGCCGTCCGGCCGTTGATCAGGTACTCGCTCTGCCCGGACCTATACAGTCGCCGGCTGACCACCACTTCTCCGGGTTTCGTCGCCAGCGCCAACTTCTCCGCGTGCTTTTTCTTCTTCTTACCTTTCAAGAACTCGGGTTCTTCCGCCGTCTCGGCCGAAACTTCCGCCGTACTATCCGCGGCGGTTTCGGGATTGGTCACCGCATCCGACGACAGCGATTCGGTGGTGAGCTCGGCAATGGCGGCGTTCGACGGCTCTGCGAGCAATCCAGCGGCGTCCTTGGCCTCGGCAGAAGTTACGGGAGCGGCCGCGGCAGCCGCGCCTGCCAAGACGAATCGCGCGGCATCAGCGAGCTCCGGGTCTTCCAGCGTGATCGTTACCTCTGCCAGCCCCATCGGCGGGCGCTTGATCGTGCCGTTAAAGATGCAGTCGGCCATGCGCTCGGCGCGCAGGGATTTGTGGCTTTGTTCGCCCAGCACCCAGGAAATGGCGTCTACCACGTTGGACTTGCCGCACCCATTTGGGCCGACGATGCAAGTCGTGCCAATGCCGCTGAACGTCACCACGGTGCGTTCGCAAAAGGACTTGAAACCGATAATTTCGACTTTTCGAAGCTTAAGCAAGTTGTCCCCTTTTTTGAGTCCCCATTGCGTTGTTAACCCCGGTCCCGCCGGGTTCGTGCACGATCAAGCCGCCACCAGGCAAAATTGCAGGTGAGCCTGAGCAGGCCACGCGAAAAGAGACCACGACGTGTTTTTCGAAGGGAAGGGGCTTTAGTCAACGGCGCCGCGGTCGCTTGTAAGGTCGGCCGCTGCGTGGTCGCGCTTCTCGAAGACCGCAGTCCGGTCGCCGCAAGCAAATACAAATCGACCGGTTCACGGTCGCCCGTCAAAACGTATGGCAGGTTCTCGATCAGAGGCCCAGCCGCCTGGCGCGCAGAATGGCGGTACGGAAGATGACGGTAACACGATGCGCAAAAGCTGTAAAGGCTTACGCTAAGGGTTGTGGGCTTTCTTTCAACAGCTACTAGAGTCCGAAGCGCGCGTCTGTTTCCCATCGCAAGGATAGCGACGCTCATTGCCATGAACGGAGTGTATTTCAGACGCCTGAATAAAACGTAATTGAGCCACGCTCCTGATACAAACGGTACCACGCGCATCCAACCAGCCAGTGCGGAACGCATTGAGGTCATAGTGCTCGCCGAAGAGCATCGGGCCCTGGATTCCATAGAACACAACAAAAAGCGGGATAACCGTCGGGACGGCCACACGCAGGGCTCGCAGTCTCTTTTGAACACCTTCGGAGTTTCGAAGGTCCATAGCAATGTTCTCAGTGAGGCCAGCTCGCAGCCAATCGGTAAGCCTTACATTCGGTCGAGGCGATGCCTTTTACTTCGGTTCGGCCCCGCCGAGGTATTTGTCATACCAGGCTAGGATGCGGTTGAGCCGGTCGAGCAAATGCTTTTCCTCATGAAAGCCGTGGGGCTCCCGCGGGTAAACCACTAGCTCCGCCTCGACGCCGTACCGTTTCAGCCCGCGGTACAGCTCCTGGCTTTGCCCTAGTGGATCGATCGTGTCGGCATCGCCTTGGAGCACCAGCGTTGGCGTCTTGGCATTTTTTAGATGGATGAAAGGCGAGCTGTTGAGAAAGCCTTCCGGTTTCTCCCACGGTACGCCGTAGAACCATTCGTCTCCAGCCGGGTGATCTTCCATGCCAAATTCCGAGATCAAATTCGCCATGCCCGCGCCGGAAACTGCCACCTTAAACTCATTCGTCTGAGTAATCGCCCACTCCGCCATGTAACCGCCGTACGACCACCCGCCAATTCCCAAACGGCTTGGATCGGCGATCCCGCGATCCACCAGATCTTTCACGCCGGCCATCACATCCTTGAAGTCGCCGCCACCCCAATCGCCGCGGTTCAATTCCACAAATTTCTGCCCATATCCCACCGATCCTCGAATGTTGGGATAGAAAACCGCGTAGCCGTGGGTTGCCAGCAGCTGTCCCCAGGTTTCGATCGAGTCCGACCAGCGACCGGTCGGACCGCCATGAATCAATGCAATCAGCGGCAACTTAGCTTGAGGATCCGCACCTTGCGGGCGCAACAATGCTGCCTCGATCTTTGTGCCATCGAAGGACTTATATTTGTAATACTCTGGTGTGCTTAGTGTGAACTGCTTCCACGAATCATTCAGGTGCGAAATCTGCTGCGGCGAACTTTTTTGATCCCACAGCCAAACCTCCTGCGGCCGCGTGGCCGTTTGTGAAACGAATGCGATATGGCCGTCGGCCGCCAGTGCGACGCTCCCGGTGGCCACGGGCGAAACGGCGAAATCCTCTTTGGTTCCGTCGCCGGCATATTTCATGAACAAACTGCCGTAACCGTTCGCAGCCACCAGCACAATCGAGCCGTCGTTCTGCCAGTGATAATCTTCTACGGGACGATCGAGGCTTGCTCCGGTCAAGTTTCGCGTCGCGTGTCCATTCACGGCTAAGAACTGCAGGTCGTGCGGCTCCGGACCATCCTCACGCGAGCCTACGAAGCTCACCGCGTTTCCGTTGGGCGACATCCGTAGTTCGCCAAATGGTCCGCGTGGGGCGATTAACTGCTTGGTAGCCTCGTCGGACACCTGTACGCTAAAAATTTTGTCAGTGTGTTCGTCCGATTGGGGGCGATCGGTGGCCTTCACGAATAATTGATTCTCGCGGGGTGACCAAACGACTTCCTGGACTTCCCATGTTGGCTTCGTGAGGGCCCGGGTTTCTCCGGTTGCAACATTCACCAGCCACAACCTTGTGCGTTTGGCTTGTTTGTCTTCGACGCGCGCGTCGTCCTTATCTTTTTCTTTCTTCTCTTCTTCGTCTGTTTTGGCGTCGGGAGCAAGAAAGGCGATCTGTCTCCCGTCCGGAGACCACTCGAAACTCTTGATCACGCGCTGGCCCTTGGTCAGTGCGATTCCTTCGCCTATGTCTCCGCGCATCACGTAAATCTGCTGCTCGGCGCCACGATCCGACAGGAACGCGAACTGCTTGCCATCCGGGGACCACCGTGGCGAACTCTCGGACTTCGCTGAAAATGTGAACTGGCGTACGCCGCTCACTTGCGCGTCATGCATCCAAATATGGCGCGCCCGCCCGCTACCTTTCGCGGGCTCGGTCACCACAAATGCCAGCCGCGTCCCATCCGGCGAATACTGCAAATCCGAGATCGAGCGCAAGTTCAAGGACGCCTCAGGGGTCAGTAGCTTGCCCTTGTCCGTGCTCGAATCGCCCTGTCCGTAGGCGCACCGCCCTATCAAAGCCGCCGACAACAAGATCCCGCCACTCCTCTTCAAGAACACATGCCAACGCACTCGAGGCACAAAACCCATAATATAGCCGCTCCTATCGACTCCATCCGTCTTATCAGATCGGCGGGACTCGTCACTGTAAGAGGCCCGGCGCGGTTCGTCAACTCGCCGTAACCTCGCTTTCATCTCCGACCATCTCTCTTTTATTGCGTTGGAAAAACCAACAGCACAGTACCGGGACTGTCCCTCCCATGTCCCGAAACTGTCCTCAGTACAAGTTGCTCCCCTATCTCTCAAGACACTAACATGCGCTCACCCTGGCCCTTTGTCCGCGCCAGCGTTTGCTCGCGCATCGAATCGCGCTGCGCCGTAAAAATAATCCGACAAGAGAAAGAAGATCCATGTTGATTCTCCCGCGCTTGCACAGTTGCGCCGTCCTGCTGTTCCTATCTGCTGTTCTGGCCGCGTCCATGTGGACGGCCGGATGCGTTGGCGTGGGGTCCACCGCGGCGAATTCGAATTCGCTTCCGCAACCGGCTTCGGCGACGCTTACCGTCACGCCGAACACAGTCTCGGTGGCCACCGTAGTCGGGACCACCGGTTCGCAAACTGTGACGGCCACCAACATTTCCAAGAGCAGCGTGGCGATCAAGCAGGTTACTGTGGCTGGAGTGGGCTTCAGCACTGCCGGATTGCCAGTTCCCGCCCAACTCGCTCCGGGAGCGAGCAAGAGTTTCCAGATAGCTTTCGCCGCAACGAAGCCGGGCACCGCTGTTGGTACCCTGGCGATCACCACGACCACTGATTCGAATCCCGTCGTGGTGCAACTCAGTGCCACGGCGACGGCCACTCCTTCCACCCCTGTTCCGACTCCGACCCCATCGCCTACGCCTACTCCCACCGCCTCGGTAAGCTCCGTTTCCGTTTCTCCCAGCACCGCAACCGCTGCCACAAAAGGCGCCATTTCGTTTTCCGCAGCGGTTCAGGGGAGCACCACGAATTCCTCGGTAACCTGGGCTGCTTCCTTCGGCACGATCACTTCGAGCGGGGTTTACACGGCTCCGGCCGCAGCAGGCTCGGCGACAATCACCGCCACCAGCATCGCAGATCCCACCAAGTCCGCCTCCGCGACCGTCACCGTCACCGCTGCGCCCGCCGCAAAACCCTCGGTAATTTCCGTCGTGGTGAATCCCAGCGCTGCCTCCATTAACACCAGCAGCGCCGTGCAATTTTCGGCTACGGTGCAAGGCGGGGGAACCAATACCTCGGTAACCTGGAAAGCCTCCCCGGGTACGATTACATCCGCAGGTCTCTATACCGCACCCGGGGCCGCAGGCTCCGCTACCATAACCGCGACCAGCGTTGCCGACACTACCAAATCCGCCTCTGCGAGAGTCACCATCGCTGCCCCAGCGTCAACGACGCCTCCCGCGGCCCCGGCGGTAAACTCCATAAGCATTTCCCCTTCGTCCGCCAATGCCACGACGAACGGCACGCTGCAATTCTCCGACAACATCCCAGGGACCGTCACCAACAAGAATGTAACTTGGATCGCTCAACGCGGCACCATCTCGTCATCGGGAGCTTATGTAGCTCCGACCAGTCCAGGCACCGACACCGTCACGGTAACCAGCGTCGCCGACACCACTAAATTCGCAACGTCCACAGTCAACGTCTCTGCCCCCGTGGCGTCCGGCGCTCTGGCCGCGTTTCCTGGCGCGCAGGGAGGAGGCGCGGCCTCGGCAGGCGGCCGCGGCGGGCAAGTATTCGAAGTGACCAACCTCAATGATTCCGGTGACGGATCCCTGCGCGCCTGCACCAGCGCCACCGGACCGCGCACCTGTATCTTCCGGGTGGCAGGAATTATCAGCCCGTCGGCGCCGTACAGAATTGCCGACCCGTTCATTACCATCGCCTGTCAAAGCGCGCCCGGCGAAGTCATCATCGGTGGTCCGCGCGGCAATGGCTCTTTCTTTATCACCACCCACGACGTTACCGTTCGTTATTGCACCTTCAGCTCCGACAACATCAACATTTCCGCGGGGCCCGACACCGGCACCGTCAACATCGAAATTGCTAACGGGGATAACTACAACATCATTCTGGATCACATCACCAGCCGCTGGGCCGGCAACAAACTGTGGATCACGCTAAGCAACTATGTGGGTCCCAATCACCTGATCACCACGCAGTGGTCGATGTTTTACGAGCCCCACGTCAATCATCCCGTTGGGCCGGGCACCAGCACCAATCCCAATTGCACCGCCAGTTCCGGCTCACCTTGCTTCAGCTCCGGTGAGCACGACATCGATTTCCACCACAACCTGTTCGCGGACATGAGTCACCGCATCCCGGAAAGCACCAACCATTCGACGCGCTTCGTCAACAACATCATCTTCAATTGGAATTTTTATGCCAGCGAGTGGCTGGGTGCTATGACGGTGGACGAAATCGGAAACAAATATGTGGCGGGCAACCTCAATTTTCAAGCCGCACAGAAACATGAAATACATTTCACGACGCTTAGCCCGCCGTTGCCGGGGAATCCGTCTACCTATTTGTCCGGCAACATCGGCCCGAACTTGTCCGATCCGTCCGGCAATCAGTACGCCATGGCCGCCGAGATCGACGGCGAAAATGGCGATGAGTTAGGCGCGATACCCTCCGCATGGATGCGCAGCTCTCCCATGCCGGCTCCGGCTTTCCCCATCAACGCCGATCCGGTCAGCAATCTTGACGACGTCCTGCTTCCCACGGTGGGCAATTCGCAGCATCTCGACTGCAAGGGCAACTGGGTGAGCCATCGCGACGCCGCGGACGCTCGCATCGTCCACCAATACCAGACCGGCGGTCCGGGCGGTTACTGGCCCAACGCATTAACCTCGGGCGTCTCGTCGCTGCCCACGCCCAACTCTGCTTGGACCGATCAAGCGGTAACCAATTTTTCTGCCTGCACGGAGTCTCAACACGACGGCATTCCCGACCAATGGAAGGCCAACCAAGGCCTGAGCACCACGGATCCAAATCTGCACAAGGCGACCGCGCCGAACGGCTACACCTATCTGGAATCCTACCTGAACGGCCCGCAATAAGCAGGCAGCACCGGCAGAGCTTTTTACCCTATGGCACGATAACGTGTGCCGAGCAAAGCCCGCGCTTAAGCCGCATCGCACGGCCAGCCATCCAAGGCTGACCGTTTGTCTGATATCCAACCCCGTAGGGGGGGCTGGCTCGGTCCGGACACCGCTGCTTGGCGCAATCCGCTGTTGCAACCCGCGAGAAAATCATTCTTCAAAAGACTGCATGAAGCAAATCGCCGTCCTCGCGGCCCCGCGAATTTGATTTATAACCCTAAATATGCTATAATGTATAACGGCGATTCGTGCGTTGAGTTGGCTGGGGCATCATGCATCCTTGGGCGATTCGCAGTGTCGCCGAGAACTCTCTGGGAGGACAAGCTCTTGAAAATCACTGCCGAAGCAGTCAATTATCGCGACGCTGATGTAAACCTGGCCGGCCTGTTCATCTGGGACGATTCTCGAACCGACCGGCGCCCGGGCGTGCTGGTGATTCATGGCGGGGCAGGCCTTGACGACCACGCCAAAGGCCGCGCCCTCCGTTTGGCGGAACAAGGCTACCTAGCCTTCGCCTGCGACATGTATGGCAACGGAGTAGCCGGCGACCGTCAAAGAGTGATGTCCCGCATATCGGAATTGCGCAGCAACCCCGCCAACCTGTGCCGACGTGCCTCCGCTGCCCTCGAGTTATTACGAGCGCACCCCCAAGTCGATAGCCGCATCGCAGCGATAGGCTATTGCTTCGGAGGAATGACCGTCCTGGAATTCGTAAGGAGCGGCGCAGATCTGATGGGAGCGGTGAGCGTCCACGGCAGCCTAGACACCACCAAGCCCGCGAAGCCCGCCACTGTAAAGGCCAAAATCCTGGTTTGCCACGGCGCTCTCGATCCCCACGTCCCCATGACCCAAGTCAACGCCTTCATCGAAGAAATGAAAACCGCGGGCGCCGACTGGCAGCTAATCATGTACGGGCAAGCCATGCACGGTTTCACGCACGAAACCGGCCCCAAGTTCCCCGGCGTCGAATATCACGCGCTGACGGACGCCCGTTCAGCCCAAGCTGTTCAAAATTTCTTCACCGAGCTATTTGGCGTTCGAACGTCCTAATCTCGTCTGGGCATTAGGTATCGCGCCCGAACGATTCAATCGCTGGGTCTTGGCTGTTTCCCAGTCGCGACGGATCGCCGTCTGCCGCCCACCCATTAGCTTCCCTTTATGGCGAATCTACGCCAAAACTCCCGCTCGCCTAAATGCGTAATCCGTCGCGACTCATGCCGCTGCACAATCCACCCCAGTGCCAGCAGCCGCGAAAACAGCGATGCCCCCAAGGCTCCAGCCAGATGCGGCCGCCTCTCCGTCCAATCCAAACACCGCCGCGCAAACGACCGGCGTGAGTTACGCACCACGTCCACATCGACGCCCAATTCTGCAAACCAGCCCGAGCCCGCACGACCCAATACATATTCGCGTTCGCCAAAAGCGCGAAGGACTTTGCGCTCCTCTAGCGCATGTGTCAGCGCAACAGCAACCCGCCCCGCTAGATGGTCGTAGCAAGACCGCGCCAAATATATCTCCGCATTGGCTCGCACTCGAAACGATTGCGTCGGATGCGTTAACGAAGTACCAGCCTTCGGCAAAACCGGCCGCGTGGCAATCGACCCAATTGGTAACGCCGATTCACTCACTCCTCGCGCAGCAGGATTAACGGATTGACCGACAGCGCGCGTTGAGCCGGAATCCAAGTGGCGAGCAATCCGAGCAACATCATCGCCAGCACCACGCCGCCCAATACCAGCGGGTCGCGGGGCGTCGCCTGATACACGATGGAAGCCAGCACCCGGCTGGCCAGAATTCCCAGCAGCAACCCGGCCACGGATCCGATCGCCAGCAATTTGACGGCTCGTCCCAACGCAGTCTGTAGCACTTCCTTACGCTGCGCGCCGAGCGCCATGCGAATTCCCAACTCTCGCTTCCGCTTGCTGACCGAATACGCCGCCATTCCAAAGATGCCGGTGATCGACAACATCGCGCCCAGCGCGCCCAGCACACCCAGCGACAGCGTGGCCATACGGGAAGGGAACAGAGCGCTCTCCAGTTCCTGGCGCCACGTGCGAATGGTGAAGGGCAATCCCGCGTCCAGGTCCCGCATAGTTGTTTTGATCGCTGCTCCCAATTGCTGGGGATCCCCATTCGAACGCACTACCAGGCATGTCTCGCTCGACGGTGATTGCAGGACGGGGAGAAACATGGCTGGCTGCGGATCTTCGGCGAGGCTCCCATATTTCCCGTCTTCTACAATGCCCACCACTTGGATGCGAGACCCGTCCTTTATTTTGTAGTAGCTGTTCATCGCGTTGGTTGCAGAACCAAAGATTTTGCTGGCAAATTCGCGATTGATTATGGCTACACGGGGCGCGTTCTTGTCGTCATGCCACGTGAGAGTCCGGCCCGCCAACAAGGTCGTCTGGGCTGCTTCGAGGTATTCGGGAGATATGTTGTACACCACGACTTCCGCGGTAGCGTTCGCGGGCCTCAGGTCGCTCGTTCTGTCGGTAAAGACATGGGTGCTGTTCGCGCCGTAGTACAACGGAAGCCGATCGACCATTCCCACGGACTTTACGCCGGGAATGGCCTGCAAGGCATCGATCATGCGCTTTTGCATTGCGGGCACGCCGTCTCCGCTGTAACCGGCCATGCTCGTAGCGGTCTCCACCAGCATGGCATTCTGCGGCTCAAACCCGAAACTGCTGTGCAGCGAGCGCAGCAATCCGCGCACGGCCACCAGCGAAGAAGTCACGAGTACAGCACAGATTGCGATTTGCATTACTAACAACAGATCTCGCGCCGTGATCTGCCGCCTCACCGTTCCGGTTGAACCCGATTTGATGACCTGATACGGATCCGTGTGCAGCACCTGCCTCACCGGGACCGCGCCAAACAGGAATGCGCTCGCTAAACTCAACAGCAAAGCTACCAAGTAGACATTTGCGTCCGGTGTGACCGGCATATGGATGGGGGCTGTGGGAAGCGGTTCCCACACGCTCAGCCCGCGCAACAACTGCACACTGCCCCATAGACCGGCGGCGCCTCCCATCAGCGAGATCAGCACAGCTTCGGTAAAGAGTTGCCGCAGAACTCGCATCGGGCTCGATCCCAGGGCGAGTCGAACCGCAACTTCGCGGGAACGGTCGGCGGCACGTGCGGCAAACAGGCTGCCCAGGTTGGCGCAGGCAGCCAGCAGAATTAATCCCGCCAGCACCGTCAATCCCGTAAGGAATGCCCGTAGCGGGCCGCCCAACCAATCGCCGGCAAGACCGGGACGCGCCAACGCGAAGGTCAGTTGGCCATCGTCTTTGGGGTAGGCCTTTTCTAAATACGAGCCAACCGAGTTGAGATCGGTGGCCGCCTGTGACGGTGTAACCCCCGGCTTCAGATGCCCCAGCACCATCAAAATGCCGCGGTTCCCGCGCGCATCCAGCACATTCACGCCTTCCACCTGCTCCTGGTTAACGAGCGGTACCCAGAAATCGGGGAAGACAAACACCAAAGTCCCTCGGAACTCTTGTGGCGCTACACCGAGAATCGTAAAAGGATGTTTATTCAGCTGAACGACACGACCAACGACGCCGCGATCATCCTGAAAATGGGTGTGCCAAAACGCGTAGGTCAGCACGATGTAGGGTGCGCTATTTGGGCCGTGTTCGTCCGCGCCGTGAAAATAACGGCCCAGATACGGCTGAACGCCTAAGGCATCGAAGTAATTCCCGGTCACTTCCATGATCCAGGCGCTGGATGGATTGTTGCCGGTATTCAGCCCCACTGCAGCCACGTTATAGGCTGCCAGGTCCTCAAAGCTGCGGTTGCGATCCCGCAGATCGACATAGTCGGGATACGATTGATTCACGGCCTTGTCATTGCCGCGCTCGATTCCCCAGAGGCTTTGTGCCTGAGGCACATTCAACGGGCGCAGGATCAGCGCATTCAACACCCCAAAAACCACGGCGTTGGCCCCAATCGCCACCGCCAGCGTCACCACCGCAACCGCGGTAAAGCCGGGGGACTTGCGCAACATACGCGCAGCGAAACGCAGATCCATCCACACCGATTCGATCAGCGTTCCACCCGCGGCTTCCTGGCACTCCTGTTTAACGCGCAGTTGTCCACCAAACTCGGCGCGCGCCGACTGCTCCGCTTCCCCACGAGCCAGCCCCGATCGCTCCAGATCATCCGCACGATGCTGGATATGCGACCGCAACTCCTCTTCCATCTCCGCATTCATCCGCGAGCGCCGGAACAGAGTAGCGCTGCGAAAACGAAGCCGGTCGAGTACTTTCATACTTCCTCCGCCTGCGCGCCAAGCGCAGCGCCAATCGCCGTCACCAGCCGATTCCAGTTGTCCGTCTCTTGCCGCAGACGTTTGCGCCCCGCAGCGGTAAGTTCGTAAAATTTGGCCCGCCGATTGTTTTCCGAAGTCCCCCAACTCGTCTTAAGCAAACCCTGCCGCACCAATCGAAACAAACCGGGATACAGCGCCCCTTGCTCGATCAGCAAAGCATTCCCCGAAATCTGCCCAATGCGCAGCAGAACGCCATACCCATGCAGCGGCCCGAGCGACACCGCCCGCAAAATAAGCAAATCCAAAGTGCCAGGAAGCAACGAAGCTTGGTCGGTCACCAATCCTCCTAAGATGCTTAGGAGAGTACCGCCTCTCTCCTAAGCTGTCAAGGAGAGAAAGGCGCAGAGTGGCCGCACTCCGATTTGTACCGGCAAGTAACTCTGGTAGGTCGAAAGAACAATGGAAATGCCAGGCGTGGCGATTTGATCGGACTCCTCTTGATTACTACTTACGTATTCACCACCTTTGATTCGAGTTCTTCCTCGAACGCCTCGAAATCTCGATCCCGATGTAGCAGCAAATGTTTCTCCGGCAAGCAAAATGTTGCGATCAGGCAGCCGATCGTTTTTTGCGAACCGTGAGACCTCTTTGCCGCGGGGTCCGAGAATTCGGCGCAGTCGCGATCGCCAGTTCCACGCCTCCCGGTTCAGCCCCTTTCGCCATTCTTCACGCCATCTTAAACTAATGGGTTGTGTTTTAAATAACTTACAGCAGCACCATTCCCCCGCAAGTCCCGTCCTTCCCATATTCATACGAAAAACACCGGAGGCCAGAATCGAAGCTCAGGTGACCCAATCGCCCAGACCTTGCGTCCGGAAGGCGTATGATGTCCAGGACGTTGTTTCCTGAATCGGAGTTGTTCCATGTCCTTCCGGCCTTGGGTACGTGCTATTCCGATCGCCACCCTGCTGGCGCTGGCGCCATTGCATCCAAGTGCGGTTCTGGCGCAGATGCAAACCACGGGTATGAACAATGGCATCGGGGGCGAAACGGTGGTGGCCACGGTCGATCTGGACGTTCGCCTCAAGGATCCCGACGGCAAACCCGTCCAGGGCACCGCGGTAGTCACCCTGACCAAGCTGAGCGGTGAGCTTTTCCGTCAGGAGCACACCAACACAGGCCGCATCGTGTTCACCTTCGTGCCACCCACCGAATACAACGTCCAGGTAGTGGCCCAGTCCTACCAGCGAACCGCAAAACTGATCGACGCTCAAGGCGGCAAATCTACGCACGAAGTCAACATTGAGCTGCGCCCCCTGTCCGCCGAGGACATCGCTTTCGCCGCCAAAGTCTCCGCGCTGAAACCCAAAGCGCAAAAAGAATTGGCCAAAGCCATGGAGGAACTCCGAGCCAACGATCTACCTAAAGCGCACAACCACCTGGAAAACGTCTACCAAATGGCGCCCGATCACGCCGAAGTGAACTACCTGATGGGCACCTACTCGTCGCAGGCCAAGGAACCAGAGCAAGCCCGGACGTACTGGACGAAAACGCTGCAGCTCGACCCCAAGCACGAAGGCGCCTTGCTGGCACTGAGCGAAATGTTGATGCGCGACAACAAGCCAGCCGAAGCGTTGCCGCTGCTGAATCGCGCCGTAGCCGCAGAGCCGTCTTCATGGCGAGCCCACGCCATGCGGGCCACCGCGGAACTGAAGCTGGGCGAAGCGCCCGAAGCCATCAAGGAAGCCGAGCGCGCCCTGGAATTAGGCCAGCAGCAGGCCGCCATCGTGCAGCGCCTGCTAGCCACGGCGTTGTCGAAAAGCGGCGATCGCGCCCACGCCCTGATCGTGTTGCAAGATTACGTGCAGGATCACCCGGCAGACGCGGAAGCGAAAGCCGACCTCGAACGGTTTCAGAAGCCAGACGCGGTAATCGCCGGCAGCACAAATGGTGCGAAATCTGTGGGGGCTGCAACGACAAACGCAGCATCGATCAGCGAAGCAACCATGAGCGAAGCATCGATGAGCGCAGGTACGACGGAATCCGAGGTAGACGCAGCGGCAACCTCGCTGCCGCTTCCGTCCAGCTGGCTGCCTCCTGGAGTGGACGACAAAGTGCCGCCGGTAGAGCCCGGCGCCGCCTGCGCGTTGAACGACGTCATTGAGGAAGCAGGTAAGCGCATTCAGGAATTTGTAAGCAACGTCGATCGTTACACCGCGACCGAATCGCTGACGCATCAGTCGGTGAACAAATGGGGATTAGCATCGGAATCGGAAGGCCGCAAGTTCGGTTATCTGGCCGCGATTTCAGAAGCAAAACCTGGATTCTTCAACGTCGAGGAATATCGCAGCGTGGCAGGATTCCCCGGGCAATTTCCCGGCGGGGTAGAGACCCGAGGACTGCCGGCATTGGCGTTAATCTTCCATCCCGATAACGTCGACAACTTTGACCTCACATGCGAAGGCCTAGCGCAGCGCAGTGGCGGCCTGGCATGGCAAGTTCATTTCCGCCAAAGACCAGATCGGCCCAATACGATGAAGAGGTACCGGATCGGCGCGGAAGGACAATCCTATCCGGTAGCAATCAAAGGCCGCGCATGGATTGCGGCCGACACCTATCAGGTCGTGCGGCTGGAAACCGATCTGATTGCTCCCATGCACATGATTCGCCTGAATGCCGACCGGGCCGTTGTCGAATACGGTCCAGTCCATTTCCGCCAGCGGCAACTCGACATGTGGCTCCCGCAAACCGCCGACGTTTACTTCGATTGGCAAGGCCACCGCATCCATCGCCGCCACACTTACAGCGATTACCTGCTGTTCTCCATCGACGACAAACAGCAAATCGCGGCGCCGGAGAAGGAAAAACGGGCGGCTGATGCTCCTGCTACATCCAAAAGTGAGCCGAATTGACCGATGTCGCGATAGCCGAGATCGCGTTGAAGGCATAACCAAATGGTTCGCTGTAGTCCCTTGCGGGGGTTGAGAAGTCCATGTGCAGCTGTCGAAACCCTTTCGACCCCCAAGTTTGTTTTCGCGCATGGGTCGGATAGAATCATCGTTTTGTTTTCAGGCTGTGGCGGCGACCGACGGACCCATGAACGAAATTCGACTGCACAACACGCTGAGCGGCCAGATCGAGCCGTTCGTCCCGCAGAAGGCCGGCGAAGTGAGCATGTACACCTGCGGACCTACGGTGTACGACTACGCGCACATCGGGAACTACCGCACCTTCGTGTTTCAGGACATCCTGCGACGCTTCCTGAAGCTGCGCGGATTCAAGCTCAACCACGTCATGAATCTGACCGACGTGGACGACCGCATCATCGCGAAATCCGCGGCCGCCGGCGTAGGCATTCGCGACTACACTCAAAAATATGTGCAGGCATTTTTCGACGATTGCAAGACGCTAAGCATCGAAACTCCAGAACACTGGATTCGCGCGACCGACTACATCGATGACATGGTCAAGCTGATTCAGCGCCTGCAGGAGAAGTCGTACACATATGCAGGCGAAGGATCGATCTACTACCGCATCGCGAAATTTCCCGACTACGGGAAATTGTCGAAGATCGATGTTAGCGGGATTCAGACGGGCGTGCGGGTGGATAACGACCGTTACGAAAAGGAAAGCGCACGGGATTTTGCGCTGTGGAAAGCGCCGAAGCCTGGCGAACACTTCTGGGAGACACCGATCGGCCCGGGTCGGCCGGGATGGCACATCGAATGTTCTGCGATGGCGATGAAATTGTTAGGCGCGACGATCGATATTCACACAGGTGGAATCGACCTGGCGTTTCCGCATCATGAAAACGAGATCGCGCAGAGCGAGGGCGCGACCAGCAAACAATTCGTGCGTTACTGGATGCACGCCGAGCACTTGCTGGTCGAAGGCGAGAAGATGTCCAAGTCGCTCGGCAATTTTTTCACGTTGCGCGACCTTTTCGCGAAAGGGTACAAGCCCTCGGCGTTGCGATTCGCGCTGGCCAGCGTCCCGTACCGCCGCCAACTGAATTTCACATTTGACGGGCTGCAACAGGCAGCGAGTGCGGTCGAGCGGCTGCGAAATGTTTCGGATCGCTTGGCGCGTGAGAAATTTCCGGAAGGCCAACAGCCCGGCATGGCGGAGCGCATCGCCAAGGCCGCGCAAGATTTCGACGCGGGCTTGGCGGATGACTTGAATACCGCGATGGCCTTGGCCGCGGTCTACGACTTGGTGCGCGAAGCAAACATCGCGATGGACAAAGGCGAATTCCGTCAGGGTGACGTCGCCGCGGTACAGGAATTGTTCGCGTCGTTTGATCAGGTGTTCGCGGTGATCGCCGACAATGATGCTGAGAAATTGCAGGTGCTCGGCTACGGCGACGCGAGCGGATCGCTAGCGGATGCGGAAGTGGAAAAATTGGTCGCCGAACGGCAGGATGCGCGCAAGCGGAGGGACTTTGCTGCTTCCGATCGTATCCGCCAAGAGCTCGCGGATCGTGGTATCATTCTGGAAGATAGCCGGGACGGAAGCGTCCGCTGGAAACGCAAATGAAGCAGTGTCAATTCGGTAATCTCAACGATTTCACCGGGATCGCGTCCCCAGCCGACGTGCGCCCGAACCTCTACGGCGTAGACTAACTAACTCCCCTTTCAGACCGCGTCACCAGCGCAGAAGCGCGCGATGCCGTCTGCTTGCAAGTTCCTCCGTTCAAATAAGTTAACCACCAGCCATTCTTCAAGGAGGAAGAGATGATTGCTACCACAGACACGAAATTGGGCGACACGAAATCGACAAAAACGGATTTGAGCACGAAATTGCCGAAGCTGAATATGGCGCTTCCGGGGCCTAACGCTAAGCGCGTTGTCGAGCTGGATACGAAGTACGTTTCGCCGTCGTATACGCGCGACTATCCCTTAGTGGCCAAGCGCGGTCACGGGGCCATGATCGAAGACGTCGACGGGAATCTGTTTTTGGATTTTGCGGCGGGGATTGCGGTTTGCGCTACCGGGCATTGCCATCCAGAAGTTGTAGCGGCGATTCAGAAGCAGGCTGCGGAATTGATTCACTTGTCGGGCACGGATTTTTATTACGAGGGAATGCCATTGCTGGCGGAAAAGTTGAGCTCGATTTCGCCGGGGTCGGAAGCGAAACGCGTTTATTTCGGTAATTCGGGCGCGGAAGCGATTGAGGCGGCGATTAAGCTGGTGAAATATCACACCAAGCGCGACAAGTTGATTGCGTTTAACGGATCGTTTCATGGACGCACGATGGGTGCGCTGTCGTTGACCGCTAGCCGTTCGGTACAACGCAAGGGATTTGGCACGTTGCTTTCCGGCGTGTTTCATATGCCTTATCCGGACACCTATCGCGGAACCTATGGAGTGAATCCGCACCATGCTACGGCGGACTGCTTGAGCTATCTGGAAAATGAATTGTTCCGGCGGCGCGTGGATCCCGAAGAGGTGGCGGGGATTTTTATTGAGCCGATTCAGGGTGAGGGCGGGTACATCCTTGCGCCGGCGGAGTTTTTGCTGGGCTTGCAGAAGATTTGCCGCAAGTATGGAATTTTGCTGGTGGCGGACGAAGTGCAGTCAGGTATGGGTCGCACCGGGAAGTGGTGGGCGGTGGACCATGCCGAGGGCGTGGAGCCGGACATTATTTGCACCGCGAAGGGTATCGCTTCAGGAATGCCTTTGAGCGCGGTGATTGCGCGGGCTAGCGTGATGGATTGGAAGCCGGGGGCGCATGCTTCGACGTTTGGCGGGAATCCCGTTTGCATCGCGGCTTCGCTGGCTACCCTGCGGCTTCTTGAAACGCAGTACATGGAAACTGCGAGGCGAGTGGGCGAATTCATTATGAAGCGCACGGCGGACTGGACGCAGCGGTTCAGGAATGTCGGGGAAGTGCGCGGACGCGGATTGATGATCGGCATTGAGCTGGTGCTGGATCAGAAGACCAAGGAGAAGGCGCCCGACATGCGCAATCGGATTATTCAGGCGGCGTATCACAAGGGGCTTCTCATTCTCGGGTCAGGGGACACTACCGTGAGGTTCTGTCCGCCGCTGGTTGTCGATGAGGAGCAGGCGGAGTTTGCGGTTCAGACGCTCGAGGAATGTTTGCGGGAGGAAGAGAAGAAGTCTTAGCGGCTAGGTCTACAGTCAGTTGAGAGTCGAAAGAGAAGATTACAGATAACGCGGACGCGGAGTTTCGCGGAGACGGCTGGTCGGAAAAATCTTTAACACCGAGGGCTCGAAGAGCGGAGCACAGAGGTCACGGAGACCAAGGGTGGGGCACCCTCAAGGAATTGCGAGATTGCCCCTTTTTGGGGTTGCCTTTAGAGCGATGCTTTGCGGCAATGCTCCTGTTAAAAAGTCTAGGCAGATAGGCGAAGAAGCGGTTAGACGCGGTACAATTCTGGGCGAGGGTTCTCTTACCTTAGTCTTTGTCCCCGAGCACGTTTTTGGGAGGAATGCTGTGCCGGAGCTGCGAAAAGATCCGATTACCGGTCGATGGGTGATTATTTCGACAGAACGCGGACGACGTCCGATGGATTTTCTGCGCGAGACGGTAGTGCCGCTGGGGCGGAAGAATTGCCCGTTTTGCCCGGGAGCGGAGGGCAAGACGCCGCCGGAGATTTTGGTGTATGGACGCAATGGGGGCGGGGCGAATACTTCGGGATGGAGCATTCGCGTGGTGCCGAATCGATTTCCGGCGCTGGGGATTGAAGGGGATCTGGACCGCGAAGGCGAGGGATTGTTCGACAAGATGAACGGTGTTGGGGCGCACGAGGTAATTGTGGAGACGCCGGAACATACCTCGTCGTTGGCGAGTCTGCCGGAGCGGGCGGTGGAGGATGTGTTGTGGGCTTACCGTGACCGGATGCTGGATTTGAAGAATGATAAGAGGTTCCGGTACGTTTTGATTTTCAAGAATCATGGGGAGGGCGCGGGGGCGTCGATCGAGCACCCGCACTCGCAGTTGATCGCGCTGCCGATTGTGCCTCGGCGGGTGCGGGAAGAAGTGGATAACTGTTGGCACTATTACGATGAGAAAGAGCGATGTATTTTTTGCGATATTATCCGGCAGGAGCGGGATACCGGGGAGCGGGTGATTGGGGAGAACGAGCATTTTATTACCATCGCGCCTTACGCTTCGCGGTTTCCGTTTGAGATGTGGCTGCTACCGAAGGCGCATGGATCGGCTTATGAAAACAATCAGAGCTCGATTTACGCGAGCTTGGCTCGCATGTTGAAGGATGCGCTGATGCGGCTGGATGCGGCGCTGGATAAGCCGGCGTTTAACTTCATGATTCATACGTCGCCGATCGGTGAAGAGATCAACGATCATTATCATTGGCACATTGAGATCATTCCGAAATTGACGAAAGTTGCGGGATTCGAATGGGGGACGGGATTTTACATCAACCCGACACCGCCGGAAGAAGCGGCGCGATTTTTGCGTGAGGCCAGAGTCGCGTCCACCGCCGAAATGAAATAGCCTTTCTGACTGCGTGTAATTGCCAGCGGCTTCGACAAATCGGCGTTCCTTATTTGCTATACTCGATTGTTTGGCGCGGTACCCAAGTGGCCCAAGGGAGAGGTCTGCAAAAGCCCTCCGCTGAACTCGCGTCATGTGGTGTCGATAGGTTACAGATGCCTTAACTTGCTAAATTAGGCAAAAATAGGGCGCGTCGAGCATAGTTTTGGGCATAGAATTTGGGGGGTCTAACGAACCCATATCAAAAAGGCGCGGTACCCAAGTGGCCTAAGGGAATGGTCTGCAAAACCATCACTCGTCGGTTCGAATCCGACCCGCGCCTCCAACTTTTTCTGCACTCGCGCTGCTGTTGAAGAGCTTTTCTCAGACGTTGGGAAGTAGGTAAGCTGTGGGCAGGAGGGAGCTATGCCCACGTTCAACTGCTGCGACAATCACAGCGTCACTTTCGTTGGGGAAGAGCCTGCCAACTTTTTTAGAGAAACACCAGTTGGAAATGGCAAGAAGGAATATCACAAGTGTTTGTCTTGCGGCGCAACACACATTTTAACGAAGTCTGAGGGTGGTTCGCTGGTAGACCACAGAACAGAGGGTCTGAAAACTTCTCACGGCTGAGCAGGTGGACCCGGTGGCGGTTGGGGTGCCGCTCCTACCTGTGAAGCAGCAGCCGGTCATCACTATCCCGGCGATGACGAGTCCCGCGATTAGAAACGCCCAAAATAGGATCGTATCTGCGCGATAGAAGTGACTACCTATAGGCCAACGATACGATGTCCGAGGCACTACAGCCCCGAGGACGAACGCGAGGACTAAGCACGCGACGGCCAAGATGGACATTGACCTATTTCCAATGTACATGTAGATCGTCTTCTCCCATTCATGCCCGTTTGATTATGTGCAGGCAATCATCGCCACGTTGTACCATACTTTGCCAGCGCATTGATTGCTGCAACCTCAGCGTCCGTTGGCGGGTTACAGGGTTCAACTTCTGATTCAGGCAGCTAAGGCCAAGGGTAAGTGGTTTCGCGATGAAGACAAAATGTTCAGCTACGGCTTCGCCTGCTCTAGATCGAGAAATTGTGGAATCGTTCCAAATTTCTTCTTACAGGTTGGTCAGTCGGGGATTGCGAGCCGCCCCGTCTGACTTAGCCGGATGTCTTCGACGCCACTCCGCCCTCGCCTCGTCCAATTGAACTTGAAAAGCCGGGTTTGGTTTACCGTGATTATTCCGAGGGTCAGCCAAGTGGGCAGCCGCATTCCCGAATTTGCGCAACTTAACATCGGACATCTTGCGTAGGCGTTCGCGGATTTGTTCGAGGTTTTCGGGGTTGGTCTGGTTGCTCATGTATCCTCCGATGGGAGGAAACGGGAGGGCAGGATAACACGCACGCTACGTCTTAGGCGGGCTTCCCTTCAGGCGGGCTTCCTTGGCTTCCAGAAGATCGTTTATCTCTCTTACGAGTTCATGCAACTTAACTGGGTCTTGTTCCGTAGAGGCTTGTTCACACAATTCCTTCCAGCGTTCTTTATTCGCACCTTGCACTGGTCCACCCCTAAGGAGTGTGTACCATATTCGCCTAATCTTGTCTGTTTAATGTGGCACATCAAAAATCTACTCTACAAATTGCAAAACGGCTCAGCATTGTATGACCTACACCGAGGACCCGATTGTCTTCTTAATCTTCTCTTGGTACGGTACCGCACTAGCGGTGCTCTCCAGCGTATTGGCTGTCACCCGTCTGAGGTGACAGATGCCCGCATGGATTCTTATTTGCCCGAAGTGTAAGTCGGAATTTCAACACTCTCAAATCAGCGACGTGGGAATGTCTTTAGACAGGGGCGACACCCTTCAAACGGGCGTTCTTTTCCTCTAATAAGAGGTTAATTTCCTTAATCACTTCGTGCAATTTCTCCGGGTCTTGCTCAACTGACGCTTGTTCGCACAACAGTCGCCAGCGTTCTTTATTGCCATCCTGCACATAAATGCCTCGGTTTCGATGCAGTTCTGTTTGCACGAGAGTGAGTCGCAGCCGTCTGTTCAATGTGGAACAGAGCGGTAGCGTACTCAGCGGCGTTAAGGCGAAGGCTGTATTTCATAGAACGCCGGTGGGTGTACGGTTGTGGCGTGATCGCTATGGCACGCTGGACCTTGAGATGCGATAACTGCAATTTCGAATTCACGCACTCCATGATTGAAAATTCTGGAGTGGCGAACTTCTTCCAACCGTCAAAACCCGAATTCCCGGACGGCGGTGCTGAATTGGAATGCCCCAATTGCGGGACCAAAGATACCTACCAGCGGCACGAACTTGCTTACCAATCTTACTAGAAGTTATCACCGTCCGGCAGCGCAGCCTTTGAGCTATTGGACTGCATGCGCAATGTACTGGGCCCTCGATTAAATTGTTTGGCGCTAGCCTGTTGGCAGGACTTCGGTAATCTGCGCGGGATTAATCGACACGGTCACGTTTCCGTAGACGATTTGCAGTTTTCTCCCAGTGGACTGGTTCGTGATTGCCATTATCTCAGCCTCGACAACTTTGCCGCTATAAAGGCGGACCCGGACGCGGAAGCCTACGCCGTAATCCATATGGCCATTATACTCGCCTCTTCTATCCTCTCACGCGAGGCGGAAATGACTCTCATCCTCATAGCGGCGCGATTGCGCCATCTTGCGGCAAGTATCGAAGCGCTCCCGGCAGCAGACCGCGACATCCCAGATGAGATAGTAGCGAAATTGGTGGCTCAGTTGCCTTTTTCCGACGCAAAGAAAGTTTGTGCCGGGATCGTCACAGAGCCCACAGCGCCTGAGCCTGTGTCACTTACGGCAACGCGAATTTCGGTGGCTTGAGGGCTCACTGACATGTGGTGCTCCAGAACCAATCCCGCCTTTGCCAGAAACTCGTATTGTGCCTGTGGCAGTTTTAAGTCCAGATGTTGTTTTTCCGCTGAAAGTATTTTGCCCGCCGAATCGCGCTGAACAAAGAGCAAGTCCACTGCTCCTTTTTGCTGGCCATGAGATTCCTGCAACAGCAGTTGTTTGGGATCGATACCGATCCGCAATTGCAGGTTGCGGCCAATCGGCTCTAAACGTTTACCCTCAACGATCATTCCAAGCGTAGTCGATTCCAGTGGGTTTAACGCAGTTTCCTGAAGGGCTGAGTTGAGGTCCTTTTCTGTTTCGGCGTGATAGGCACCCGCGAGATAGCCTTTGCGGTAACGCAGTCGAGCACCTTTCACTGCTACGTTGATTTTAATTTCACGGAACTTCCCATTCCATTTATCGTGATCGGGATAGAAACCTATAGTGTAGCCATGCTGAGCGTCATCCATCGCCCGGTGCATCGCAGCGCCAATATCGTTGCTGCCGAAGAATGCCAAGCCGCCCGTGCGATCGGCCAGAAGCTTCGATGAATCGCGAGACTCTTGTTCCTTAGTGAGCGTGGCGGAATCTTGCGATGTGGCGCGACTCCGCTCGTTCGGGCTGGTCGTCGGTTCCAATTCGACCCCTCGGGCGTCCACCGGATAAATAGCCACATTGGCCCGACTAAGCGCCAAAGCTGCACGGTTCACAACGGGTTCGAGTGACTCAGAATCGCGATCTGATTGGTTCAGATGGTTGGTGGAGTCACCTCGGCTAAGAGGAGCGGATCTATACAGACCGGCGCTGAGACTATTCATATCAGTGAGGCCGATAGTCACCGTGCCAATTTGTAAAGGAAATCCGCCCGAAACCCAAATGAGGCTTTTCTGCCCCGGAATTGCTGCGACATGCGCAGCTATGGCTTGGATCGCCGCGGAAGTTGTACCCACGCGGTTGATTTTGTTGCGGTCGCCAATCATAGCGTTGGCATTGTTCAGCGCGTTTTGAAAACCCAACCAGTCTTTGGCGGCCCCCAGATCAACCAGATTCACGTTCTCGACATTCGAAGCGTCATAAGCAACCGATTCCCTCGGTATGAAATGATTCACGGCACTAACAAGCGCGGCAGCATCCTCGGTAAATTCGTGCAAAACGAGCAATTGCGTCGTCAGCGCATAAATCGCAACATGGTCCTGCGGTTTGAGTGTCTGCAGAAAACGTAGTACGTGCTTGCGAACGTAGATCAGATCAGAGCCGGAAGTGTTGAGGGCGTCAAATAGAACAACCGTTGCGCTGCCCTCGCCCTCACCTTTTAGGTCAAAGCGATTGGTGAAAACATTGTTGGGAAGCGGATGCGCGAGCTTTACGGGGACAATAGACTCTGCGGAAAAAAGGGCAATATTCTGAGGCTTGCCCTCGTCCAGAACCTTGAAGTCTTCGCTCTTGAGGTCCGTGATAGGCTCGCCCTTTCCGTCCTGAACAAAGACCCGCACTTGCACAAGCCGCGTGGTAGAGCGGATGACGGACGCCCCTTGTTGTGCCGCACTCGGGATTGAATTCTGCGGCTGTTGGGCAGGCACCAAGGGGACCGACAGGACCGCGACCAATGAGAAGCCGAAAAGAGCGAACCGACCAAACATCGTTTACCTCCAGCAGCCCGTAATGGGTACGATACGCTGGAATGTTCTATGCGCCTACGCGATTTGAAGCGACTGGGCGTGGTTGGGATGTCTGACTTGCACGAACTGGCCCTGATCGAAGCGGAGTCTGGATCAAGCATCGCGTGAAACTCGGACAGGAGTTCGTGATCGGCGGTTTCACGCCAGGTCCGCACGGCCTGCATGCCATCATCATCAACTTCTACCAGGACAACGGCGGGTTTGGGTTGCTATGATTCGCGACCGATGCCCGCCGATCCGCTGTGTTCATTGCCAAAGACCAAGGCTGCTTTTGTTGAGCCGATGGACTGCTTGCCCGTGCCGAAGTTGCCGGAAGGCTCGCAATGGCTTTGGGAGATCAAGCTGGACGGTTACCGAGCGGTCGCCGTGAAATCCGGCGCTGCCGTGACGTTGTATTCACGCAACGAGAGGGCGCTGAACAACAGATTTCCATACATCGTTGAGCAGCTACGCGAACTGCCGGACGGGACCGTCGTGGACGGCGAGATCGTCGCTCTCGATGACGATGGCCGACCGGTCTTCAATTTGCTCCAGAATTTCACCAGTGAGGCGGGCCGAATCCGATATTTCGTGTTTGATCTTCTCTGCTATAACCACCGCGATCTTACGCGCCTGCCACTCCTGAAGAGGCGCGACATGCTCCGATCTCTCATCAAGTTCGACGGCGGTCGAGTCAAGATTTCGGAGTTTGTGGACGCGTCACCCGAGCAAATGCTGTCGGCGGTGAGAGAACAGCGGCTGGAAGGAATCGTCGGGAAACAAAAGGACAGCGTCTACGAACCTGGTAAGCGCAGCGGAGCCTGGATCAAGCACCGAGTGAATTTGGGCCAGGAGTTCGTCATCGGGGGCTACACTCCGGGTCCGCAGGGCTTAGACTCGATCATCGTTGGCTACTATCGCGGAAAGGAATTAATCTATGTCGCTCGCACACGGAATGGATTCGTTCCGGCGTCGCGGCAGAGAGTATTCGAGAAACTGCGACCGCTGGTCACGCTGGAATGCCCTTTCGTGAACCTGCCTGAAACTCGGAAGGCGCGATGGGGCGAGGCTTTGACCGCTGAGAAGATGAAGAAATGCGTTTGGGTTCGGCCCGAACTTGTGGCGCAGATCGAGTTTCTGGAATGGACAGACGCGGATCATCTTAGGCATTCGAAGTTCGCGGGACTGAGAGATGATAAGGATGCTCGAAGCGTAGTAAAAGAGTAGCCGAGGATTCGACGGAGCGACGAACAAAAAGCAAGGGCGCATCGGCCGTTAAGCTTTTGCGCCCTCTTTAAACTGAGCCGTAAAGTTTCTAACCTTCTCGATTCGATCTGATTGCACAAGCGCCGTTAAGCGGTCGCGCAATCCAAACCTAGCCGTGAAGGCTTCGAGCTTCGCAGTTCAATCTCGCCGCACCGCCGCTGTTAAGCTTGCTGTGCGCTCTAACTGACCCGTAAAGTTCTTAAGCTTCCGGTTCAATCTGGCGTGAAGATATTCCTGTCCCTAAACATCGTCAATCGAATTCTCGCACAATGCTTGTGCAATTCTGTTGACGGCTGTGCAAATTTGCTAAGGTCGCGGATTGCCTCTTACTCATCACGGTTAAGGAGCGGAACTGCCCTCTTCAGTGTGAGTCAAATTGCCGGAAGTGCCAGTCACCGTAACGGTGTAAGTGCCCGCTGGAGTTCCCGTGTGCGACGGAGGTTGAGGCGAACCGGAGCTGCCGCCGCCACAGCCGATTGTAACAAGCGCGAGGATGGGGACAAGACCAATGCGGGGAAACAATCGCGTCTCGCCTTCTCGCCGTATGCAGATAAGACCCATTAAGGTAAACGCGAGAAGCCACGTGATCAGTAGAGCCAGGAAAAGCTTGGGTCCTCGGACGAAGCGGCTGATCCGCAGGAGCGGCGACGCGAGCCCGCGAGCGGTCGAGGTGACGGTGACCGTGGCCGTGCCATTGGCGGCGGAAAAAGTGGCTGGGTTGATAGCGCAGGACGTCAAACTAGCTGGGAGGGAGCACGTTAGGTTCACTTGAGAGTTAAGACCGTCAATCGGAGAAACGACTACGGCGTTGGCAAAGGTGGCTGTTTGGCCAGCACTGATGGTCTGGGATGCGGAGCCCGCAACAACAATCGAAAAGTCGGGTCCGATGACAGTGAGCGGTGCCGAGACAGGCGTTGCTGGCGAACAGGGAGACGTCCGGCACATCGCGCTTGCCATCGTTTGGCGTCAAAGCTACTTGCCACGCGGGTTTTGCATAGCCCCCCGAGCACGTCGATTCGTTCTGCCCATCGGAGACCGTGCAGCCGCTCTTCCCTCCGCTTCCTCCGTTGACCGTCACCAGCCCGTTTTGCTTCGCGGTGGCACTGTTACAGGTCTGTTCGGCCGTTGTCGTACCAAGGGATTTGAAAACTTCTTGGTTGGTGCAGCTGACGTTCCAGCGGGCCGGTCATAAAGAGACCCAACCGACCTTATTCTACCGAACCACTTGATTGCCTTGACTCGTTACCTCTTGGCTCGCGTTAGCGTCAAACCGTTAACCCGCGTAGGCATATGAAAACAATGACGTGCAGCGAGCTCGGCGGGACGTGTGATAGGCGGCTGTCGGCTGAGACGTGGCAAGGAATCCCGGCGCTCATGATGACCTACTTCCCCGAGAAGCACCCCGTCGTTGCGGCGAACATGGAAGAGATGATCGCAGATCCTCGCGAATGGATGAGGGAAGTTAGAAAGGAGTGGGAGGCGACGCCTGAGGAAAAGCCGCGCAACAATTAATTCGCGCGAGATGTCGGCCCCGATTCGTCCAAAATGTATTCCTCTCTATGGTGTCCGGCGATGCAGTCATCTGCAATCATCGAATTGAGACATCCCAAATATTCGGAGTTTCTGGGATCAGCTTTCGCGGTCAAGACAATGGCGAACGCTAGGTTGCATTTGACGCAGGTCCCTGCCTGAGTCTCGCTTTTCTGCTGAGATTCCGGTGATTTGAAAAACTCGCGGATCTTATCCATCGCTACGACCTCGTGAAAGGCAATGGCTTTGATAGGCATGGGGCCTCCGGGCGGCGGGGGCAGGCATTGCAGGCATTGTACGCTCCATTTGCGTTATGGCTGTGGTCCCGCGAGATAAACTCTTATCACGTCAAGGTCAATCGTATCGGCGTCAGATTCTACTTCCGCGACCGGCTTCACTACGTCCACGATCCGCCAGTATTCGCCGTTGCGTTCGATAGTTTCACCTTTGACTAGCTTTTCCACTTCCTCGTCCTCGTGTATTTCTTCGTCGCCCTCGACGGCGTTGTAGTAATACAAGACACTTTTCATCGGGTTTTGAACTCCTTGGGGGAAGTCGCGAGCAGCCCCTGGCGGCCCTTGACTGAATTGAGGCTACTATACGCTTGAGGTAAATCTCCCCACAAGAACGAGGTCTTCACAGTTACGGGACGCGGGAGGTGAGGCACCGGGGCTGGGGGCTTTGGAAGTGCACAGAGGCGAAGCATTTAGCTCTTACCCGTTTTTACTTGATGGCCCGGCCCTTCTCGATGCCGGCGTGACCCTGACCACCGACAACGGAACGCAGTTCACTTCCACGCGATTCATCGAAACCCTGAACCGGCGCCGCACGGCCTATAATCATCCCGGAAGCATAGAACGGTTTCATCGCAGCTTAAAGGAAGAAGAAGTATGGACGGCGGGGTATCGCAACCTGCAGGAAGCGCGAGCGTCGATCGCTCGCTGGGTCGAAGAGTACAATCACGACCGCCCGCATCGTGGCGTAGGAAATCGTACCCCGCACGAGGCGTTCTTGAGTTTTGCAACTGTACTAAAAACCAGGCCCTGACTGTCTTAATTAGTGGGGAGCTCTACAAAAGGTTCTATGACCTTGACAAGGTGATTTGGGGGTCGAGTCCTACTCTTGCATCCGATTATCAATGAAGAACGGCAATCAATCGGATTCGATGATTTCCGAAAGTCACCTTCGCCACGATCGCTCCTTGTCTCGCGCTTTTGTTAAAGCTTTGATGAAAGTACGAAGAATGAATCCCGTTCTTCTTTGATCTTCTTGTTCTCATCCAGCAAATAGAGACAAGCTCTCGCCATGGTCACCATCGTCCCACCGGGACCCAGACCTATTCTGAAAGTGACCAGAGTCAGTGCGTTACTTTCATCGCCAATTGTTCCGATCACCT
>Ga0182024_10001934_pt1 | contig 52220 bp, 43 predicted proteins | sample P32metaG_FD_120480 | JGI IMG/M metagenome (GOLD analysis project Ga0182024, IMG submission 120480) | Permafrost microbial communities from Stordalen Mire, Sweden - P3-2 metaG (Illumina Assembly) | ecosystem: Environmental > Terrestrial > Soil > Wetlands > Permafrost | place: Sweden: Stordalen... | reverse complement strand
TCTCTGGTGAAGATCTACGCCAACGTGGATCATCTCGTGCCTCCTTCAGGGCTTGTGCTTCGAGCACGTACTCTACCCTTGGAGGCACGCTTTTTGTTTTCATTACATCTGAGCGCAGCGAAGAACCTGCTGTTTGAGGGCGAGCATAAAAGCTCCTAGCCCGCACGCCTCTACCGCACCCTCTCCGGAAACGCATCCACAGGATCAATATCCACCGGAACATCCGAGGCCACTTTTAGCGAAGCCTTCAATTCCTCCGGCATCGTGTCGTATTTCTTGAACCAGTTTTCCGCGCGAGCACGATCTCCCGTAGCCTCGATCTCCAGTAGTTCTTTGGCAAGGTCGGCCATTGCGCCCGGTATCTTCTCGTAGTCAATGGCATAGCGCCCATTGGCATTCCGCCGGATCGCGCCACGCTCCGAAAGATAGTTAAATTCCATCATCTCCGCCTGCCCGTGCGCCTCGGCCGTTCCGAAGCGCACCGTGCGAAACACTCCGCCCACATAGGACGCGTAATATTCTTCCAGCTTTTCTTTGGGAAGCGCGTCATGGTCCACCAGCCATTTCAAAGCGAACATCCCGGTGACATCGGCCTTTGCTTCTTCCAATCCGCTGAACTGGTGGCCGATCGCTTCCCGGATATCGACCTTACCGGCCGCCGTGCGTGAAAACGCCGGACCGAGTCCGTGGCAGATCTCATGCATGATCGTGCTCTGTAGATAACCTTCGCCCGAGACTTTCGCTGCTTGCTCTGGTTCCATCAGCTTGCGCGCGACCGGCAAGATGACGTAGTTCACCCGCGCGTCCATAAAATTCTTGAAGAAGAGTTTTTTGCTGCCCTTTTGTTCATGCACCCGCGGATCGTTTGGCAAATTGTCGGCCACGGCCTGGTACCCGTGCGTCAGGTCTCCGGCACGAAACGGAGTGTCCATCACTTCCATCGGCGTTTCCAGGCCGTGCTTCGACGGACGATCTTCCGCCGCCAGCGGCAGCGCATCCTGAATTTCCGGCACATATTTTTGGAAGAGTTCCAGCTTCTTGCTCTCCCGCTCGTTGCGCAACATCACAGCGGCGCCGTACGAACCCTTTACGCCTAACAGTCCGTCCAGATAAGTTTCATAGGGAGCAAAAATAATATCGAATTTCGGATTCTTCAAATCGAGCCAAGCGAGGTCGCTCTGGAGGTAATCGTCGCTGAGCAGCGCATCGGCCCGCAGTCGAAGAAACTTCGCAAAAGCCGCATCATCGCTGAGCGCGGCCGCGGCCCGCAAAGCTTTTGCCGCCGGCTCCAGAAAAGCGCGAAACGCAATGTGGTAGGGAACGGCCTCCAGTTTGTCCTGATGCCACCGCACGATTGTGAATTGGTTGTAGATCGCGGCCTTCTGATCGGGATGCTCCTTGACGTATTGCTCCACCTGATCGCGTGTCAGATTCGCAGGATAAAACCCTCGTCCCGGCGGCGCGGCTTCGGTTCCGACAAATTGCTTATTTTGGTCGATCAGATCGAAGCGCGAAGCGTTGATCCACAGGTAGCGCCGCAGTTCGACATCGCGCCGGTTCGGGCTCGAGGCCAGTGACTGGTACAGGGTCAGCGCCTCGGGATCGCTCTGCCGCCAATAGATACTCTCCAGATAGCCGCAGGCGTCCACTAGTTTGTGAACAAGTTGCAGCTCGCGAGCGCTCAAACCGGCCGTTTGGAACGGCATTTGAACGCGCCGAAATTTGGCCAGGCGTTGCTCCAGGTCAGGCGCGACTTTCAACACCGCGGGAGCGCCATTGTTCGCTGCCGACCCCGTCATTGTCTTTTTCTTCGATTGCGCTGCGCTGAGAGCCGTCATCATCAGAATGGAAAGAAAAACAGCTTGGTAGCCCGCTAAAAAATGGCTCTTCGTACCCCAGTTCCCGGCCCGGTCATTCTTCATACGGACACAAGTCTATCAAAGCGGCGAATCCGGAACGCAGCCGTTATCATAAATACATGCCCGGACGGAACGGCGCCCAGACTCTGCTCATCGATGCCGATGACACGCTTTGGGAAAACAATATTTATTTCGAGCGGGCGATTGCAAAATTCATCACGTTCCTCGACCATCGCGAGCACACGCCGGAGATGGTTCGGTTGGTGCTGAATGACGTGGAGCGGGAATCCATCGTCAAGCACGGATACGGCCTGAACAGCTTCGCGCATTCGCTGGTTGAGACCTTTGAGAAGCTTTCCGTCGACCCCATCACGCCTGAGTTACACCAACGCATTCACAGTTTCGCCCACCAGATCGCCGATCATCCCATCGAGATTCTGCCGGGGGTGCCAGAGACCCTGCAATATCTCAGCGAGCGCCACCATCTCATCCTGATGACCAAAGGAAATCTCACCGAGCAATCCGGAAAGGTCGAGCGCTCAGGATTAAAGCAATACTTTGCTGCTGTCGAGATCGTAGCTGAGAAGGACGAATCGACCTACCGCTCCGCCATCGCCAAGTACGCTCTTCCCGCGGATACGACCTGGATGGTCGGCAACAGCCCCAAGTCGGACATCAACCCCGCCCTAGCCGCCGGCCTGCACGCCGTTTTCATCCCCCACGGCAGCACATGGATTCTGGAGCACGAGGAGGTCGCGACCGCTCCAGCATTACAGCGGTTGCTGGTGGTAGATCGTTTTGGAGATCTCAAAAACCACTTCTAGGCAGCTTTTGATGTTCTCACAGTACGCCAAGGACCGGAAAGTCGATCCACGAGTTATCGCAGGAACATAAGTCACAATCCTCGTCACTCGCGATGTGAGCGGGGTTCCCGGGAACGCCCCAGCCTCCCCAATCGAGCAAAGGCCGGGAGCCCGGAATTTCTTCCGGTCCCGGCCCTGTGCTTCCTGCAACTTGTTAGTCGGCTCAGTTGTTCGGGTTGGGGCTGGCGTCGACAGGCTTGGCCGTAGTGCCAGGTGCCGCCGCAGCGGTAGCCGTGGGCACGGTGGCAGCGCCGTAGCGCGAAAGCCGCGGGTAGAAAGGCGTTACCTCGAAGGGCATCTTATCGCGCGCGGAAGTGATCGCGACCGGCTGCGACTTCACCATCTCCACTTTGTCGTCCCATGCGTTCATCCTGACGCGTCCACCGAGTGGCAGAGCGGCAATTTGATCCAGCTTGTTCCAATCGAGCGCGGGAGCCGAAGCAGCCAACTGCGCCATGCGCGTCACCGTCCCGTTCTCTGTAAAGTTGTTGCCGAGGTGGGCCTGCAGCAGAGCGCTCAATTGTGGAGCGCGCGCCTGCAGCGCCTTGATAAAGAGTCCGGCTGCGTCCAGCTTTTGCGCGTAGGGCGAGGCCTTCAGCATCTCGATGGCTTTCTTGTCGGCCGCTGCTTCTTCTTCAGGGATGTGTTTGAACCCGAGGTTCTTGTAGGTCCCCTCGTCGGAGAACAGCATGCGGTCGTTGAACGCAAACTGGCTGCCCAGGTTATGTCCCAAAACGATGTGCGCCAGTTCGTGCGAGAGCACCATGGCCAGACTACCCTCGTCGGGAAGCACGTCGATCAACCCGCGGCTCACCACAATTGTGTTCCCGACGCTGAAAGTCTCCAGCGGAGAAGTCGTCAATACCCGCGTCCGGACGGGCCGCGGCAGTTCGATATTGTTGGTGATCTGCAGGTTGTTTACCACGGTTTGCAGAATTTTGTCGACGTCGCCCGCCGGCGCCAGCAGCCCGGCGCGTTCCAGTCGTTCAATTACGTTGTCTTCCGCCTGCTGCTGCCATTCGCGCTCGGCGGCCAGCGGAGTCGCATCCTGCGCGGAAGGCGTCTCGTCTTTTACGCTATCCACGCGGATGTTAGTAAGTTCTTCGTTCGGACTTCCCATCTTAAGGTTATATCCCCACATGCGGGTCTGCGCTTTGAATGCGATCTTGTTCTTGGCGCCCGCCGTGAAGTCGCCTTCCTCGCTGTAGATGTAAGCTGGCACCCAATAACCCGGCACCAAATTCAGCCGCCAGGCGTCCATGTGGAAGTAATAACTGTTACGCGAAGGACGCGCATAAGTTCCGTTGAGCCGGACAATGTTGAAGTTCTGATCCTCAACCCAGATACGGCCGAGAAAGCGCCCGCGCCCAGCGTCTTTTTTCGGCGTCAGGTCAAACACCAGGCAGCGCACGTCGCCGAGGAACTCGCGTCGCGCGTAGCGGAAATCATAGTGTTGGCGGTCAAAGTCGTTGCGGTCGGCGAAGATCATCCAGGAAAAGCCGAGCGGCTGGTACTGGAACTTGAACTTCTTCGTGACTTCGCCCAGAAGATGCTTCTCCATGCCTTCATCTTTGTCCTTGTCCTTACCCTTGCCCTTGCCGTCAAGGTAGTCGTTCCGGTCGATCGATTCGCTCAAATCCATGCGTCCCAAAAAATAATGATCGTCCTGGGGGACCGGCCCTAGTTGCGGATCTTGGGCGAGGTTCTGCAGATAAGTCTCCACTACGGGAGTGCGCGCCGACAAAAACTTGATCAGCTCCTTCTCGCGCATGATCACACGATCGACAACCTGGTCCATCGTGGTCGGCGGCGCCAGATTTGACTGATCGCCGGACTGGGACTCCGTTTGGGCGGGCTGCGTCGCCGCGACCGTCTGTGGGTTCTGCGGCGCGGACGCCGGCTGCTGGGCCGCTGCTGTCATCGTTACCGCCAGCAGAGCCAAAATCATCCAATTCATATTGCTCATCGTCATATTGCTCGTAACTCTCCGCATAACTCTCATCTCCAAGGTTTCAATACGCCATTTGAAATACCACGTGCACAATTGCTGTTGAATCCATTGCCTGCCCGTTACGTAGGGCCGGCTTGAACCGCATCTTGTTGGCAGCGTTCACGGCGGCTTCATCAAGTCCATGGCCCAAACCTTGGACCACGCGATTCACGTGTAACTGCCCGTTCGCCGCGAATTCCACTTCGAGCAGGACTTCGCCTTCCAGTTGCAGACGTCGTGCTTCATCCGTGTAAACCGGATTCGGCTTGTAAGTGATTTCGACGGGCGTCGTGGGTGGCCCGCTATCGACGCGCTGAACGTGTGTCGTGCTGGGTCCGGTCTCCTGCGAGCCGAAGCCCGAACTCTGCACTCCAGCGCTGCCTCGGCCGCTCCTCCGCCCATCCCCCTGGCCGGGAGTTGCCACGCCGCTGCCAAAATCGGCGCTCGCCACAGTTCCTTTAATTCCCTTCGCGCCGCCTGTCCCGTTGCCTTGTCCCGGACCCACCGGCATGTCGAACGATCCCGCGGTCGCGGCGATCAGCTTGCCATTCGGCTTGCTGTTTGCGTTCGGCTTCAGCCCATTCGGATCCCCGAAGCCGCCTGTCTGCACTCTCGCAATCGGAACATTCACCGTCGGTTTCGCCGAGCTCCCCTGGAACTGCCCCGTGTTAATCAACACCGGACGCGCTCCGCTCGTCGCCGTTCTCAAGATGGCCGGTGCGAAGGTATTCATCGTCACCGTGGGCGGCTCAATTTCCTGCGGTCGCGGCTTGGATACGCGGACTTCCTTGGGGACAATCAGTTTCGGAGTCTGGAACACTGGCTTTGCCGGCAGTAATTGCGCATGTTGCGGCTTCGGCTTGGATCGCTTCTCCGGCCTCAGTGTTGGTCGAGGTATCAGCTCAATAACGCGATAACTCGCAGTGATAAGCGTGTCTGACGTCAGGATTCCGCACACAATCATCAGTACAATTAGCCCTATGACCATTCCATAGCCGGCGGCAAAGCTCCGCCAGTTCCGGGGCTTTTCAGGGAGCAGGCCGAGTTCAAAACCGCGATAGTGCGTAGGCATCCACGACTCCAAAAGGGGCCCGAAGCTGGGGAGAGCGCTCGGGGTTGGAGTCTTCACCTTATGGGAGAATAGGCGGAGGGTAAACGTGTCGCTTGCGCGTGTCCTTTGGTAACCACCTTTGGTAGATGACCGAATGACCGGTTACTTCGGTGTCGCCGCACGGCGCCGCGCAAAAAAATAGAACACCGGAATGCCGGCCAGAATCGCCAGGCAGCCGGCGGCCGAACTTTTCATATTGTCGGTGAATGTGTAATACAGAAGAGCTGCGGAAACCATCACAAACACCGCCGGAACCACCGGATATCCCCACACGCGATACGGCCGCTCAGCATCCGGCTCGCGACGGCGGAAAACGAACACCGTGCTGGAGGCGATCATGTAGAACATCCACTCCGCGAAAATCGCGAGCGAAAAGAACTGCCGGAAACTACCGCCCAACAGCAGAAGAACGATGGCCAGTCCGCATTGCACGATAATCGCCACCGATGGCGTGTGGAAACGGGGATGAACTTCCGCCATAGCCTTGAAGAAATATCCGTCGCGAGCCATGGCAAACGGCACGCGCGCCCCGCTCATGGTTGAGCCGTTTAGAGTCACCAGCATTGAAATCGCCATGCCCGCCGACACCAGGCCAGCGCCGGTTCGCCCGAGGACCAGCGCCACCGCATCCGACGCAGGACGCTCCGAGCCAGCCACCGCCGCCGCCGGCAGCACATACTGCACAGCCGCGTTCACCAGAATATAGAGGGCGCCCACGGTAGCCACGCCCCAAATCAGCGATAGCGGAATGTTGCGCTGCGGATGTCGTATCTCGCCCGCCACCATGTTCAAATCATTCCAGCCGTCATAAGCCCACAGCGCAGCCACCAGCGCGGCGAAAAACCCAGCCATGCCGCCTTTCGCACCAGTAAATTCGGTCGCAAAATTCGCCCACGTCCCTCCGCGATAGGAAAAGCCGACGGCCACAATGCCGAGAATAGTCGCAACTTTCAGCAAGGTGAACAGAAACTGAAATTCTCCGGCGCGGCGTACCCCGATATAGTTCAGCCACGAGATCAGCACGGTGGCTCCGACTGCCACCAGTTGCCCGTAGGTGACCGTGAAGGGACGCGAGATACACGCATGAGAAAAAAAAGAGAAGACTGGAAATGTTTCGAGGATCCGGACCAGCCCGGTAGTGATGGTCGCAATCGAAGCCGGCTTGGCGATCAGAAACGTCGTCCACGAGTAGAGGAATCCCGCCAATGGCCCGTAAGCATCCCGAACATACACATACTCGCCGCCGGCCTGCGGCTTCATAGCCCCGAGTTCGGCATACGTAAGCGCGCCGAAAAAAGAGAGCAGCCCGCCGACTATCCAGGCGAGATAGACAAGTCGAGCCGTTCCGACCGCCTGCATCATCTCGGAGGGGACGAGAAAAATCCCGCTTCCAATGATCGTCCCCACCACGACTGCGCCGGCGTGCGACAGCCCAAGATCGCGCGACAGTTCCGGGCGGGGATGATTTTCCTGTGCGCGTTCGTCCATTTTCTCTCTGCGTCCTCCGCGATTTCTGCGGTTCAAGGCTTCGGTGAACCCTTCCAGAAGCCGCTAGCAGCGTATCCAACCGCAAACGTTACGCAGGTGCCGATCGCGACCCACCAGGTGAAAGCCACCTGCGACCATTTCCACAAATACAACTCCACTGCCAGTCCGCAAATCATGCCCATGATCGCCCCACTCTGATTCGCGCGCCTGGTCAGTACTCCCAGCAGAAAAACGCCGAGCAACGCCCCATAAGCAACTGACGCGATTTGCAACCCGGCTTCGACCACGCGCCCGACCCGATGTAGCGCCACCAGCGCCAGCCCGAATAGCGTCAGCGCCCATCCGACGGTCGCCAGCCGCGCCAGCCGCAGCCGCGTTCCTTCACTTGCAGCCGGACGGAAGCGAAGATAGAAATCCATGATCGAACTCGACGACAGCGAGTTCAGCGCCGCGCTTAAGTTCGACATTGCCGCAGCGAGAATCGCTGCGATCAACAACCCCGCAATCCCATGCGGCATCCGGCTCACGATGAACGTCGGATAGATCCTGTCCGCCCGGCCGAACGCTGACGACGGTACCCGGTAGTAAGCGAACAGCATCACGCCCACAAAAAGAAACAATGCAAACTGAAAGAAGACTGCCACTCCACTCGACAGCAACGCCAGCGCGGACTGCCGCTGATTGCGCGCTGCCAGCAATCTCTGCACGATGAGTTGGTCCGTACCGTGGCTGGCCGTGGTGAAAAACGCGCCGCCAATGATCCCCGCCCACAGCGTGTAAGGGTTCGCAAAGTTCAGAAAAGGCCAGTGCGCCGAAATGGCAGGATCGAATACCTGGAACTTGTGCAACCCGCTCGCAACCGCCTCGACCGACGTCCATCCGCCCGGAACAAGATGAAGAATCGTTACTAGCCCCACCAGCGTCCCGCCCACATAAATAAAAGTCTGGACAACATCGGTCCAGATCACCGCCGCCAGCCCACCCTCAAACGTGTAGATCAATGTCAGCAGCGTGATGATCGCGATGGACGCGACCTCGCCCGTGCCCAGCGCAATCGCGACCACAATCGACACGGCATATACGCGCACTCCCTCCGCCGCCGCGCGGGTCAATAGAAACAGCCCCGCAGTCACCGTGCGCAACTGCGGACCAAACCGCCGCTCAATCAGCTGATACGCCGTATATAACTCGCCGCGAAAATACTGCGGCAGCAGCACACAACTGATGATGACACGCCCGATCACGTACCCCATCACCCATTGCAGAAAAGTGAGATTCGAATTGTAGGCGAGGCCGGGAATGCTGATGATCGTCAGCGTGCTGGTCTCCGCCGCCACAATCGACAGCGAAATCGCCCACCACGGGATGTCGCGGTCGGCGAGAAAGTAGTCGCGCATGGTCCGCTGCCGCTTGCGAAACCGCAGCCCGAACAGCGTGATCCCCGCCAGGTAAGCCGCGATAATCAGCAGGTCGATCCGATTCAATCCCAAGCGACTCCTTCCACCCCGTTCTCCTCGATGGCTTTACAGTTTGCTGAAAAACTAATCGCAAAAGACGTCCCGCAGGCGCTAAAGCGCAAACACATTTTCAACCACTTAACGGCACGAGTGGAACTCGTGCCCTTCCCTTCCGTTGAGAAGTCAGAGTTTTTCAGCGATCTGTTCAGCCGTGCCGCCTAAAGCGAAAAAATACGGGCTTTAGTCCTGCGGGCCGACCTGCATCCAGTTCGCTGCATTGTACAAGCATGTTCGCGACCGGAAGCGGCCGTCGAACCTGTGTTAGAACTAGCGCGATGGCCTACTATCTCGGAATCGATGGGGGCGGCACCAAAACCCGCTGTGTTCTCGTCGACGAAACGACGGTGCTCGCGCAGTCAATGACCGGCGGCAGCAACCTCGTTCGTCTCGGCGAGGTGCAGGCCAGGGAAGCCCTACACACAGCTGTCCGACAGGTCTGCGCCGCCGCGAGAATTTCTCCCAATCGGATCCGCGCCATCTGTGTCGGCGCCGCAGGCGCAGCCCGGCCCGAGATCGCCGCGAAGATTCGCAATATTCTTGCCGAGCTATTTCCCGGAAACGCTCCCAACATCGAAGTTGTCGGCGACACTGTAATCACCCTCGAAGCCGCCTTCGGCAGGGGCCCCGGAGCGATCGCGATCGCCGGCACCGGCTCCGTCGTCTACGGCCGCGACGCTGCCGGTCGCACCGCCCGGGCCGGAGGCTGGGGGTTCGCCATCTCCGACGAAGGCTCCGGCCACTGGATCGGCCGCAGTGCTATCTCCGCGATCTTGAGTGCGCGCGATCAAGGCTTCGAAACCAAGCTCACGGCCATGGTGCTCCAATCGTGGAAACTTACCACCATCGACGAAGTTGTGCAGCAAGCCAACTCGACACCGCCGCCGGATTTTCCGCGTCTGTTTCCGATTGTCCTCCGCGCGGCCGACCAGGCCGATTCCATCGCCCGCGATCTTTTGGCCGATGCTGGAACCAAGTTGGCTGCGCTCGCGGGGATCGTCATCCGCCGTCTCGCGCCGCTTTCTCCGGAGGGCATGATCGCAACCGATGCGACTCCCGCAGCCATGCTTCCCGTGGTCGAGCTTTCCGTAGCCAAGCTTTCCGTAGCGATGACAGGCAGTGTCTTTCGTCAGTCTCCTTACGTGCGCCAGGTTTTCTACAATGTCCTGCAGGGAAGCTATCCTGGCATCGATGTGCGTCAGGAACTAGTCGATCCCGTCGATGGCGCGCTCGCCAGGGCAAGACGAGTAGAGACGAGGCTTGCCCCGTCTAATCAGGCTGATGATCGTGATGCGTGAGAATGAAATGCCCGAAGAAGGAATCGTCGTAGACGAAACGGCGATGTCATCGGCATTGGCGACACCTCCAGTGCCCGCCGATCCTCGCACGGCCGCCGACCCCGTCCTCACCGAGGACTTGGCACTCGCGCTTCTCAAGCGCGCCGACTTGCCCGCTGAAGTCATCGAGCAACTCGCCAGGAACTCCAGCGCACTCAAGAGCCGCAAAGTAAGGATCGCGCTGGCCAGCCATCCGCACACCCCGCGCCATGTCTCTGTGCCGCTGGCACGCCAGTTCTACACATTCGATCTTATGAAAGTTGCGCTCGCGCCCGGCGTCCCCGCCGACGTGAAAGTTGCCGTCGACGATGTCCTCATCTCGCGCCTGCAAACGGTCACCGTCGGAGAGCGTCTGACATTTGCCCGCCGCGCCTCGGGCAGAGTAGCGGCCGCGCTGTTGCTGGATGTAGAAAACATCGACGCCAAAATCGCCGACGCCAAGGCCGTGGCCCGCGCGACCCGAGTCATGCAGACCGCGCTCGAGAACCCGCGCCTCACCGAAGCCCTCATCATCAATGCCGTTTTTCATCGGGCCGCCGGCGACGCCCTGGTGGACGCGGTGGCGCGGCACGCGAAATGGTCGCATCGCAGAGAAATCCGCGCGGCTCTTTTGCGGAGCGAGCATCTGTCGCTAGCTCGCGCCCTGGAATTCAGCCGCGACGTTGCCGCGCCATTGCTGCGCGAAATACTAGCCAGTTCGCGTCTCCCCGCCGCAATCAAAGACCATCTCCTCAAGGTTGTGTAGGGACGGACGCATTCGTCCGTCCCAGCCGAGCAAAGCTCGGCAAAGCGTCAAGCGTCACGCCAAACTATTGAGCAGGATAAGCGACTGTGCGCATGATAACTTTATCGGCGGACAATCCGTAACCGAATGCCGCCACTGCGGCCCGAGAGCTCCGATGAAAAGAATCGTCATAATAACAATTCTGCTCCTCTTCACGGTCACTTCCTTCGCGAAGAAAGATAAGTCCGCCCAGGGCGCCGACGTCCTGCGACAACTCGAAGCCGAATTCGCCGCGGACGTCGCCCAGCAAGGCCACGATGCCTTCATCACCCACTTCGCGGAAGATGGCGTCGAAATCGTGGACGGCGGGGGCATCAACACTAAAGACGACATGCGCAAGCAACCCGCATGGCCCGAAGGCACTTCCCTCACCTGGACCCCTGTCAAAGCCGAAATGGCAGCTTCCGGCGATCTCGGCTACACCTACGGCAATTACGTCTACACCGCCAAAAATAAAGAAGGCAAACTCATCACCACCTATGGCAAATACACCTCGATCTGGAAAAAACAAAAGGATGGCCAGTGGAAGGTGGTCGTCGACATGGGTAATTCCAGTCCCGAGCCCAAGTCTGGGAAGTGAGCGGCCAGCGGTACAATTATGCAGGTGGGGCTTAGGGTTCGAGTTTCCCCCTGATATTGCCCGTGGATTCAGAATCCTCATTCTCGACTGGAACTCAAGTGATTTCATCTCTTCTTGATCGCAAGATCGAAAAGCGTCCCGATAAGGTGAGGCTGCAGGGGCGCATTCTGTTTCTCACCGAAGACCCGGAGTTGATCAAGAAGCAGCTATCCGGTTGGGACCTGTCCTGGGACACAAAGAACGCCGCCAACAATCCCAAACTCCGCGACGACATTTCAACCGATGAGATCACTCCCGCCCACTATTGCTTCTACTTTGATCGCACGCTCGGCGAGATTCCCTATGTTGGCTTGCGATGCGGCGAGACGCTTCCGATAGGTCGCGGCGATGTAAAGAAGGGAGGCTTCGTGTGCTCGGTGAGCGGCAAGCGGCGCGGCAAAGGCTCGAGCCGCGAACAGTCTCCTTACGCCGAGATGTGCGCTGGGATTCAAGTTGCGATCGGCGAGAATATCGAGCGCATCTACAAGCAGAACTGCCAGAACCTCGGATTGCTGACTTCGACCAACTTTTCCTTGATCGACCGGATTCGCGCCGGAGAAGAGATCGCGCTCAGTGAATTTACTGCCGGAGAAGACGAGATCACGCGACAAGTGATCGAGTATGGCGGATTATTTCCGTTTAATGTGGCGCGAATGCAGGGAAAAGTGTTTCTGCCACCGATCACGACCGAGAAGCGCCCGATGACGCTGGCGGAGAAGATTTTTGCGACGCACATGATCTCGGCAGGGACAGATGGCGGAGCGACGCGCGTCCCCGCCCGTCCCGAGCAAAGCTTCGCAGTCTCCGATACGCGTTACGTCAAGCCCGGCGACACCGGCTTCACGCGCGTCGACCTGCGCTTCAGTCATGAATACGTCACCCCGATGGCGGCCATTTTTTATGAGCAATACGTGGGCAAGGATGTCCCCGTGAACGATGCCTCGAGCATCCGCATTTTCCGCGACCATCTAACCTTCCTCGACGAAGTCATCTCGGAAGAAAAGAAAAAGATGGGGCTGCTCGATCTGGCCACGCAGCTCAAGCTGAAGCAGGAGGACTTCGCCAAGCACCAGGGAATCAAGTTGCACGGCGAGCTCACCGACCGCAAGGGCTCGGAGGGCATCTGCCACTCGGTGATGCTGGAGACCTATGCGCTGCCGGGGCAGGTGAATGTCGGTTCGGATTCCCACACGCCGCATGTAGGCGCCATCGGTTGCATCGCCTTCGGCATCGGCACGACAGACGTATTCAACTCCTGGATCACGAAAGACGTCCGCGTCAAGGTGCCGGAGTCGGTGAAGATCGTCATTCGCGGCAAGCGCCATCCGAACGTCACGGCGAAAGACTTCATTCTGAAGATTCTGTCCCTCGATTACGTCCGCAGCGGCAAGGCGCTGGCGAAAGTGATGGAGTATGCCGGCGAAGCGGTGGAAGCGCTTTCGGTGGATGAGCGCGCCACCATGACCAATATGGCCGCCGAAATCGGAGGCTTTACCGGCATCGTGGCTCCGGATGAAAAAGTCGTCGAGTTCCTGATCGAGCGCCGAGGCATGAAGCGGGCCGAAATCGAGAAGATGATCGAGGGTCTCTACAGCGATTCCGACGCCGAGTACGCCCAGGTGATTGAACTCGACGCGACTGAAATCACGCCCATGGTCGCAACGCCGGGCGATCCCGGCAACGGCAAGTACATTCGCGAACTCAATTCACCCGTGCCGATTGAAATTGCCTATGGGGGAACCTGCACGGCCGGGAAGAATGAAGACATGGATATGTACGCGTCGGTTCTGGCCGACGCGTTAAAACATGGTAGGCGCGTTTCAAAGAATGTCGAGTTCTGGATCCAATTCGGCTCGCAGGAAACGCGCGAGTACTCGAAGCGCCGAGGCTATATTGAAATCTTCGAGCAGGCTGGGGCTCGCGTGATTGAGCCCAGTTGCGGAGCGTGCATCAACGCCGGGCCCGGAGTATCGACGCGTCCCGATCAGGTTGTGATCAGCGCGCAGAACCGAAATTTCCCCGGACGCAGCGGCCCGGGCCAGATGTACTTGGCATCACCCCTGACCGTGGCAGCGAGCGCGGTTGCGGGCTACATCGTCGAATACGAACCAAGCCAACAACGGGAACTCACAACCGCCTGAGCGGAAGTAGCGGCAGCCAGCGGCGGCCACGACCGGGCCAGGACTAGCGATGCTCGCCTTGATCTTGATTTTGCACCAGCCCCGGAGGCGGTGGCGGAATCGTAATGTCCAGTTTCTTCACGGTTCCGAGCGATGACAGCGGCTTGTCGAATTCCTTGGTGTTGCCTACCACCAGCACCGCCATCTGCTCGCGGTGAATGTACTTTGCCGCCACCCGCGCGACATCTTCTTTCGTAACTTTTTCGATCTCCCTCTGAAAGTTCTCCAGAAAATCCAGCGGATAGCCGTAAAACTCGTAGGCCATCTTTTCCTGCAAGACCTTCTCCGGGGAATCGAAGCGGAATACAAAAGAATTCAGAATTGCGTCCTTGGCGCGCTTGATCTCCGTATCGTCAATGGGACGCTTAGCCAAGTCGCCCATCTCCTCAGCGAGCGCTTGAATCGATTCGACGGTGGTCGTGCTCTTGGTGCGCACCGTCATTCGAAGGATTCCCGGATGGTCCCATCCCGCACCCACTCCACCTCCGACGGCGTAGGCAAGTCCTTTGGTGGTGCGAATGTCGTTAAACAGCCGGGACGAAAAGCCCCCGCCGAACGCCTCGTTGAACACCGAGGTCGCGAAATAATCGGGGTTCTTCCGCGTGATGCCAAGAGCTACCATTTGAATGTTGCTCTGGTTCACGTCGGTCTTGTCGACCTCGTAATATCCCGGCTTGGCGGGATCGGGCTTGATCTCCGGATCGGTCGCCGCCGGACCCTTGGGCCAAGACGCGAACGCCTCGCGCAGACGAGCCTCCATCTTCGCCGAGTCGAAGTCGCCGACCACGCCGAGGATAATGTTATTCGGGTGAACGTACCTGCCGTGCCACTCGACCAGATCCTGACGGGTAATCGCCGCCACAGTTGCATACTCGGGGCTTCGCGCATACGGATTGCTTGCGCCGTAAACCAGCTTCGCCGCTTCGCGTCCCGCAATCTGCGTGGGATCGTCGTTGCGGCGCGAGATGCCGTCGTACATTCCCTTCTGTGCAATCTCAATCTTTTCGGCGCGGAATTCAGGATTCTTCAGCAAGTCCTCGAACACGCGAAATACGTCGTCGAAATCCTCTTTCAGACACGACCAGCTCACGGTTGTCGAGTCGATGTCTCCGCCGGTCTCGACCTTCGCTGCACGCTGTTCCAGGAAGTCATCCAGTTGATCTCCCGTCTGTGATTTCGTCCCGCCCGTGCGCCACACTTCACCATATACATCGATCATCCCCGTCTTGTTCGCCGGGATCGAGCGCTCGCCGCCGCGAATCCGAGCGGTGCCGTCGATGGTTGGCAACTCGTGGTCTTCCTGAAGAAAAACCACCATCCCATTCGGCAACTCGATACGCTTAGGCTGCGCCGGATGAAATGCCGGCAACTTGGGAATCGGTATCTGCCGCCACGCCTGCTGCGAAGTCGGTTGCGTCTGCGCCAACAATTGCACAGGGCTGGCGAAGAAGCCGATAAAAACGGACAGGACGAGAGCAAAGAGGGCTAGCGGCCGCGCACCCGGCGGCTTCGTATCGAATAGTTTCGTATCGAGTAACTTCGTATCCAATGGCTTCGTATCAGGGTATCGCTTCAGCGATACCGCAAATCCCTCGAAATTCATTGCCCCTTGAGGGGCTGGGTTTGCGCGCTTCACTGTGCACCTCCTTGCGGTCCTGCACCAGCTCCCGGAGGCGCGCCTGAAAACTCGATAATCCCCACGGTCCGGTTATCGGCCGTAAACGTCTGATTCGCGACCCGGCGAATATCCGCCTTGGTAACTTTTTCGATCCGGTCGACCGAGCGGAACAACTCCCGCCAATCGTCATAGCGAGCCTGATTCAGTCCCAGCGCAAACGCCAGCCCCTCATTCGATCCAAGTGAGCGGATCAAATTCGCCTTGGCGCGCGTCTTGATCATCTTAAGCTCTTCATCCGAGATGTCTTCCTTCTTCAGCCGTTCAATCTCCACATGAATCGCCTTCGCCACTTCCTGCGGCGTGTGCCCCGGAATCGGGAACGCGTAAAACGCGAACAACTGCGGATACTTGGTCCCCGGCAGCCCGGTAAATCCGGCGGAATCCGCTGCGATCTGTTTGTCGCGGACCAGCGCCCGGTAGAGGCGCGAGGTGCGTCCATTCGACATCAGGTCGGCGATCGCGTCGTACACCTGGTCGTCCGGGCTGCGGTAATCGGGACGATGATAGCCTTCTAGATAGAGCGGCTGCGACTGTTCGTGCAACACCGCTGTCCGCTCGGAATTCTGCGCCGGCTCGGTGGTTGTCGCGGTGTCGGGCTTGGGACGCGCCGGAATTCGCGAAAAATATTTCTCCACAATCGGCATCGCTTCCGATGCCTTTAAGTCTCCCACCACGGTGACGACCATGTTCGAGGGGACGTAATACTTATCGAAGAAATGCTGTGCGTCCGTCGCCGAAAAAGAATTTAAGTCCGAGATCCATCCAATTGTCGGCCGGTGATAGGGATGGGCCGCGAATGCCTCTTCCGTAAATTGCTCAAGCAGACGCCCAACGGGATTGCTGTCAGTCCGCATGCGGCGCTCTTCGATCACCACGTTGCGTTCTTTGTAAAACTGCCGCATCACGGGATGCAGAAAACGCTCCGATTCGAGATAAGCCCACAACTCCAGCCGGTTAACCGGAAACGAGTAGTGGTAGCCGGTTTCATCGTAATCGGTGAAGGCATTCATGCCCTCGCCGCCTTCGCTTTCGACAATTTTGCCGAACTCGTTGCTATAAGGCGCGGAGAACTTATCGGCGGCCGCGATCGCATCTTGCCAGTTTTGTTCGAGTTGCTTGAGCTTCTGCTCGTCGCGATCCACCGGCTTGTCGCGCTCGGCAATGTAGGCGGCATAAGCCTCTTCGACTTTCGCGAGCGCAACTTTCTCGTCGGCATAGTCGCGCGTCCCAATCGTATCGGTCCCTTTGAACGCCATGTGTTCAAACATGTGCGCCAGTCCGGTCTTGTTCATGGGGTCCTGCACCGAGCCCGCATCCACATGCGTGAAGAAAGAAAACACCGGCGCCTCCGGCCGCTCGCAGATGATGACTGTGAGCCCGTTGCCGAGCTTCTTCACGTTAGTACGCTTCTCGAATGAAGCCACGTCCTGGCCCAGAGCAAGCGTGCACAATACGAAACAGACAACAGTTGTTTGTATAGAAATTAAGCGGGCCTTCATTCTGCCTCCAAAAACGAACAACGCCGGAACACCAAAAATCGAAGTTACGTTGAGGCAGGGAACATTGTCAAACGAGTATGTGGGGACGGGCGCCTGGCCGTCCGCGTAGGGACAGCCGCCCTCGGCTGTCCAACCCGAGCGCAACTCGGCAGCTACCAAACCCTACAGGCGTTCTCGGCAACCATCGGCTGTCCGGCCTTGCATCCAAAGGCCTGCTGAAAGGCGGCCGAGTTCTGCACCGCGCCATTCACCCGCCACCGTCCGGGAGAATGCGGATCGGTCAGCACGCGCTTTCGCGCCTCCTGATCGGTCACGTTCTGGCACCAGATCTGCCCATAAGCAAGAAAGTACCGCTGCGCAGGAGTGTATCCATCGATCGGTTTTACCGGCGTGTCGCCGATGATGGACATCAGCGCCATGTAAGCCAGCTTCAGCCCTCCGTTGTCGGCGGTATTTTCGCCCAGCGTCAGTCGGCCATTGAGCTTGACGTCACCCTTGTCGTCCTTCACCGAGACGAAGCTCGAATATTCGTCGGCGGTGCAAGTGACGCGCTGCTCAAACTCTTTGGCATCCTCCGCCGTCCACCAGTCGCGGAAGTTACCCTCCGCATCATATTTGCGGCCCTGGTCGTCGAAGCCGTGCGTGAGTTCATGTCCGATCACAACGCCGATGCCGCCATAGTTCACCGCGTCATCCATCAGCTTGCCGTAAAATGGCGGCTGCAAGATTCCGGCGGGAAAGTTGATATCGTTCATCGAAGAGCGATAGTAGGCGTTGACTGTCGGCGGAGTCATCCCCCAGTCCTTGCGGTCGGTAGGCCGGTCGATCTTGTTGTATAGACGATGCACATCGAACGAGCCGGCGCGCACCGCATTGCCGGCATAGTCGTCCGCCTTGATCGTCACACTGCTGTAATCGCGCCAAGTGTCGGGATAGCCAATGTTGTTGACGATGGTGTTGAGCTTTTCATAAGCCTTCTTCTTTGTAGTGTCCGACATCCAAGTCAGCTGGCCAACGTCCTGACTCATTGCATTCTCGATGCCCTTCACCATCTTTAGAGTCCGCTCTTTGCCTTCGGTGCCGAAAGTGCGGTCGACATACAGCTTGCCCAGGGCCATTCCCAGGTTCGCGTCGGTGGATTTCACACAGCGCTTCCAGCGCGGCTCCATCTCTTTTTGTCCCGACATGTATTTGCCATTGAACAGAAAGTCCTCCTCGACGAAAGCTTTGGTCAGGAGCGTGGCATAATCGTTGATCGTTTTCCAGCGCAGGTACACCTTCCAGTCTGCGAGGGGCAATGTGTCGATCTGCTGGTTGACCTGCTTGAAAAAATCGGGATTGCCCACGTTCAGCGAAGTGAACTTCGGCGAGCCGTTATCGGCGAAGTAGAGCGTAAGGCCGAAGTTGGGAGCCGCGGTCGCGATTTCCGCAACCGTCATCTTATGGTCGCGAGTTTTAGGATCGCGACGGACCGTGCGGTCCATCGACGCCTGCGCCAGCCCGGTCTCCACCGTTAACACAGTCTTGGCCTCAGCCGCCGCCGCGTCCGGCTTGTCTCCTGCCAGCTCGAACATCTTCTGCACATGCTCCACATACTTCTGCCGCGTCTCCACCGACTTCGCATCGTCCTTTATGTAGTAATCGCGATCCGGCAGCGTGATCCCGCCCTGGTCGAGATAGGCAACGGTCTCGTTCGAATCGTGCATGTCGGCCTGCGAGTAAAAAGCAAACAAAGCCGGAATCGAGTCGCGGTGCATCGCAGCAACCTGCCGAATAAGGTCCTCTTTCGTCTTGACGCCGTTAATCCGTTCCAGTTCCGGCGTCAGCGGAGAGGTCCCTTTTTTCTCAATCGCGCTCTCGTCCATGCACGAGTTATAAAAAGTGCCCACGATCATCTCCGTAGCCGAGTGTTTTCCGGGAAGCTGTGCCTCGGTCAATATGTCCCGCAAGATATAAAGATTGTGCTCGGCAAGTTCGTCGAATCGCCCCCACCGCGCCTTATCGGGAGGAACCGGATTGTTCTTCATCCAGGTGCCACAGGCGTACTGATAGAAGTCCACACAGGGATCGGCGGTTTTATCGAGTGCATTGACGTCGAAGGCGGGGATTTCCCGGGGGCTGCTGTTCGAGCCAGAAGAAGCCGGCCCGGACTGGGCGGAACAAAATACAACGGTCAGCAGCAAAGAAAAAGCACAGAAAATGCGAGTCATACTTGCCTCACGGTGTGAAGTTTTGCTCCGTGACATGCCGATAGCTCGAGCATCGCCTTCGAACTGTAAAAGGTCGCGTTCGATCTGTCCGCACGACGGAACACCAAAAAGTTGAAACTACGTCGAGGTAGGTAAGGTTGTCAAACGAGCAGCGGGCGCGGGATAGCAAATTCCGAATGGAGACGCGGGTCGCCGCGCTTGCTGCGCGCGCCACCGGGAGATCATTGCCGTCCGATGCGATCGACTTCCTTTTTCAGCGCGAGGCGGTCAAGACTCGCTAGAGGAAGAGCGAGAAAAAGACTAATCCGCCGGTCAAGAATGAAAAACGCATCGCGGAAGGCACGTTCGATTTCCGCGGAGTCCCCCTTAACAGCGGCGGGATCGGGAACTCCCCAGTGCGCGGTCATCGGTTGTCCCGGCCACAGCGGGCAGGTTTCTTTGGCGGCGTTGTCACAAACCGTGAACACGAAGTGCAACGGGGGAGAGCCGAGGTGCCCGAATTCGCCCCAACTCTTGCTGCGCAGCCCCTCTGTGGGAATCCGAGCCCTCGTCAGTTCCTTCAAAGCCTCGGGACGAACCTCCCCGGAAGGATGACTTCCCGCGCTGTAGGCGGTGAAGCTGGGCTTTCCCTTGTGGGTGAGGATCGCTTCCGCCATGATGGAGCGCGCCGAATTCCCCGTGCACAGGAACAGAACGTTGTAGTGAGTTAGCATGTCCAATCTCCGAATTCGTATGCGGGAAAAACAGATTCGTATCGGGGCATCGCTTCAGCGATGCCGAAAAGCTTGGAAGAGAGACGCCCCTTTAGGGGCTGGGCCTCTCTTCTTTCACCGGCGCCAGCCAACGCGCCACCAAAGTTGCCGCTGCCGTGCCGGCGAGTTGTGCCCCGATGAAAGCAGGCACATCTATCGGACGTATGCCCGCAAAGGTATCGCTGGCGGCACGAGCCGCCGTCACCGCCGGATTGGCAAACGATGTCGATGCTGTAAACCAATATGCCGCGGTAATGTAACTACCCACCGCCCACGGGACGGCCGAAGGACGAGTACGCGAGCAGACCAGGATCACAAACAGCAGTCCGAAAGTCGCGAGGAACTCGCTCCATAACTGGGCCGGTCCGCTCCGCGCGTGCCTCGACGCAAAGAAAATCGGCAAGCCGAACATAAGGTGGGCTGCTCCGACTCCAGCGAAAGCCCCCGCTATTTGTGCAGAGAGGTAGGCCGGCACGTCGCGCCACGAGATTCCATTTTCCACAGCGGCAGCCAGCGTGACTGCCGGGTTCAAGTGCGCGCCCGAGATTGGCCCAAAGGTGAGGATGAGAGCGGCCAACGCAGCTCCAGTGGCAACCGCGTTGGCCAGGAGCGCGATCGCGACATTCCCAGCCGAAAGCCGCTCGGCCATGATTCCGGAGCCCACTACCGCCATCAGCAGAAAAGCTGTGCCCAGACCCTCACTTGCAGCACGTCGGACCACAGCACGCCTCCGGTGTCCGTTTCGGTTTCACCGCGCGCACAAATGCGCTCATGAACTTTTCATCGACGGGCGCAGCGATCGCATCCACGTCAATGCCCGAAGAGGAGAGGAACTCACGAGCGTCGCCAACACGATAGATTCGCGTAGGTTCAATCTCGATCTGTTCAAAGCCGGCGGCGGCGAGCTTGCCGCGATACTCGTTCTCTTCGAGGGCGCCGGCGATGCATCCCACCCATGCCAGCACACTCTGTCGAACCTCGGCCGCGATTTCGCCGCGCGTGACCACGTCGGAGACAGCGACCCGTCCACCCGGTTTGAGCACGCGAAATGCTTCGCGCAGCACGCGGTCCTTGTCGGCGGAAAGATTGATCACGCAGTTGGAGATGATGACATCGACCGTGTTGTCAGGCAGGGGAATGTTTTCGATCTCGCCCTTCAGGAATTCAACGTTCTCCGCGCCCGCCTTGCGCTTGTTCTCGTTCGCCAACGCCAGCATTTCATCCGTCATGTCGAGCCCGTATGCCTTGCCGCTTGGCCCGACGCGCCGCGCGGAGAGCAGCACGTCAATGCCGCCCCCCGAGCCCAAGTCCAGCACGGTTTCGCCGGAGTTCAGCTCTGCCAGCGCCGTCGGGTTGCCGCAGCCGAGCGAAGCCAGCATCGCATCTTCGGGAATCTGTTGCGCCTGCGACGCGTCATAGAGGTTCGAAGTGATCGGATCGCAAGAGAGTCCGTCGACCGGCGCCGCTCCGCAGCAACTACTGCCGCCGGTCTTGTTGGTGACTCGCAAGGCCGCCTGTCCGTACTTTTCTTTCACGACTTCTTTGAGGTTGACATCGGCGACATCGAAGTGGGTATCGGGCATGATGGTTTCTCCTATTTGCACAATTGAATGAGATCTTGCGGCTTAAGCGCCTTATTGCGAGTGCAGCACTCGGCGTAGAGAAACTGTAGAATCTCGCGCAGCGCTTCGATGTTGGCGGTGTAACGCAGAAACGTGCTCTTGCGCTCGACTAGCACCAGACCTTCGTTCTTGAGCTTGTCGAGATGATGAGAAAGAGTGGAGCCAGGGATCTCGAGCTCGTCCTGGATTTCGCCGACCACTAGCCCCTCCGGGTGGGCGGACAGCAGCAATTGCATGATGCGCAAGCGCGGCTCGGTGCCCATGGCGGAAAACATGTCGGCATAACGCGCAACACGCTCGCTGTTCTTAAGAGGCTTGCTGGGAACGGTAGCCATATTTCGATAATACCAGAAATATAGTTAAAGAGTCAAAAAGAGAGAGCAGCTATACTGAGAGCCGCTTTGAAGTCGTAGCTCGCAGCGAACGACTAACGACCACGACGAACGACCAACGACGAACCAGTCCACATGTCCGTCCCCACCATCGTCGAAGTGCAAGGCCGCAAGCTTAAGCTCACCAATCTTGACAAGGTTCTCTATCCCGCCGCCGGTTTCACCAAGGGGCAGGTGGTGGATTACTACGTCCGCATAGCGCCCGTGCTGGTGCCGCATTTGGCGGGACGACCGCTCACCATGAAGCGCTATCCCGAAGGTGTGGACCACGAATATTTTTTCGAAAAGAACGCACCGATGCATCGCCCCGACTGGGTGAAGACCGCTCCCGTCTGGAGCGAGGGTAATCACCGCACCATCCATTTCATCCTGGCCAATGATTTGCCCACGCTGACATGGATCGCGAACTTGGCCTCGATTGAGCTGCACCCGTCACTCTCGCTGGCCTCCGATATTGCCGCGCCGACCATGATTGTTTTTGATCTCGATCCCGGACCTCCGGCGAATATTGTGCAGTGCGCGCAGGTTGGCCTGTGGGTGCGAGCGATTTTCGATCACTTCGGGCTGCAGAGTTTCCCCAAAACCTCCGGCTCCAAGGGCCTGCAGATCTATATCCCATTAAATACGGTCCCGCTGAATACGAAGACCAGTTACGAGCAGACGAAGTCGTTTGCGCATGCAATAGCGCGTCTGCTGGAGCAAGAGCATCCCGACCTCGTTGTCTCGGATATGAAAAAGGCCGTGCGCACCAATAAGATTTTCGTCGACTGGAGCCAGAACGACCAACATAAGACGACAATCTCCGTGTACTCCCTGCGTGCGCGCGAGCGTCCAACGGTTTCAACGCCGGTTACTTGGGACGAAGTCGAGCAGGCCCTGAAGAAAAAAGATGCGGCGCGTCTGGTATTCGAAGCGAAAGACGTGCTCGCGCGGGTGGAGAAAATGGGCAACCTGTTCGAGCCCGTGCAGAAACTGAAACAGAAATTGCCACAGTTGGCGGGATTGGCTGCCGCATCGGAAAAAGAAGCGAAAGAAGAGGACGAAGGCGTAAGCATCGCCGCCGAGTCCGAAGCGCGCCCACGCCCGAAGAAGACGACGACGAAGACAAAAGCGAAGTCAGCCGCGGTCAAGCGTCGCAAGTTATAATCGCGCCTTATATGGCGCATCTCTACGTCGGCACTTCGGGATGGGCATATCCAACATGGAAGCCCGCTTTTTATCCCGAAAAACTTGCGCAGAAGAAATTTCTGAATTTCTACGCATCGAAACTGAACGCCGTCGAAGTCAACTACACCTTCCGCCAGTTGGTAAAAGAGACGACCGTCCAGAACTGGATCGCCGAAACCCCCGAGCATTTTCGCTTCACCATCAAGGCGCACCAGGTGCTCACGCACATCAAGCGCCTGACGAGCGCGGAGGAATTCCTGCAACGCTTTCTCGGCACGCTGGAAGCTCTGGAGCGCGCTGGACGCCTTGGCCCGCTGCTCTTCCAACTCCCGCCAAACTTCAAAGCGGATCAGGCAGTGCTCTCCGAGTTTCTGAAAAGCCTGCCGCGAACCGTGCGGGCGGCCTTTGAGTTCCGCAACGATTCGTGGTTCGTCGATGCCACCTGGAGCGCGCTACGCGACCGCAACATCGCGCTCTGTGTGGCCGAAACCGAAGACCGCACCACTCCCGACGTAGTCACCGCCGACTATGCCTACTATCGCTATCGCAAGCCCACCTATACCGCCGAAGAGCGCAAGGCCATGGACACCCGCATGCAAGAGCACCTCGCCGCCGACCGCGATGTCTTCGCCTACTTCAAACACGAAGAGACGCCCGAAGGCGCCCTGTACGCTGTCGATCTGCTGCAATCGGCCAACAGCAAGGTCAGAGGTTAGAGGTCAGATTGCAGAAGTAAAACGAAGGGCCAACGCGCAAGGTTTTTCACCTCTTCAATCTGACCTCTAACCTCTGACCTGGAATTTCCCCGCATCCCGCTCGTTACTTTCCGGGTTCCGCGCCGCGCCCCATACTCATCGAATGGCCTCGGACGCCAATGCCCGCATACTCTCCGCCTTTCTCGACTATCTTCGAGTGGAACGCGGGTCGGCGAAGTTAACCATTGCCGCGTACACCAGCGATCTGGCGCAGTTCGCCGAGTTTCTGGAGAAGCGTCACCAGTGTCTGGACGAAGCGCGGCGCGAAGACGTGCGCGAATACATCCAGGAATTATTTTCCAACCAACTCGACGGCCGCTCCGTAGGAAGAAAGCTTTCCGCCATCCGTCATCTTTATCGCCATTTGCTGCTGGATGGAAGGATCGGCAAGGATCCAACTCTGAACATCGATTTACCGAAACAGTGGAAGGTATTGCCCAAAGCGCTAAGCCGCGACGAAGTCGGAGCTATGCTCGCCGGACCAACGCTTGCCGGAACAATGCTCAACGGAACGAATCTGGCCCAACCGCCGCCCCGAAAAGAAACGGCGCGCGGTCATGCGCTAGCCCTCCGCAATCGCGCCATGCTCGAACTTCTTTATGCCGCAGGCGTGCGTGTTTCTGAAGTGGCCGACGCGCGTCTCGAAGACCTGAAGCTAGATATGGGATACATCCTGGTGCGCGGCAAGGGCGACAAAGAACGCATGGTTCCCCTCGGAGTGCCTGCCCAGCAAGCGTTACAGCAGTACTTGAAAAACAGCAGAGAGGTATTCGCCAAAGAGAAAAGCTCGCCGCTGCTCTTCCTCGGCACCGGAGGCCGCCGCCTTACCCGCCAGCGCGTCTGGCAGTTGGTCGGGAAAGCGAGCCTTTCGTCGGGACGGCACGCCAGTCCGCACATGCTGCGCCACTCCTGCGCGACGCACATGGTGGAGAACGGCGCCGATCTGCGAACCGTGCAGACCATCCTCGGCCACTCCGACATTTCGACCACGCAGATTTATACGCACGTAGCGCTCGACCGACTGAAAAGCGTCTACGCGAAACATCATCCGCGAGCGAAAGCGAGAAACAATTCGTAATTGGTAATTTGTAATTTGAAACCGCGCTCCGCGCATTCTGCGACTCGGGCTTGATCTTGGTTTTCAGATCACAAATTACAAATCACCAATTACAAATTCTTCTCATGAACGAAGCTGCCAACAACTCGCGCACCACTGTCGAGCGCGCCACCGACGATTTCCTCCGCCACCTGCGCGAGCGCAACGCCTCGCCCCACACCATCAAGGCCTATACCGGAGACCTCGACGCCTTCGCCGCTTACATAGATCCGAGAACAGGTCCGGCAACAGGTCCGGCAAAGGGCGCGCGCAATTGGAAGACGATCGACCACATCGCGATCCGCGGCTTCCTCTCGCATCTCTATGACAAAGGATTGAGCAAAACGTCCGTAGCCCGCGCCCTGGCGGCCGTTCGCTCGCTCTACCGCTGGCTGGCGCAGGAAGGCGTAGTCGAGCAAAATCCCGCCAAGCTGGTTTCGACGCCGCGCCTGCCCAAGAAACTGCCGCGCGTTCCGACGATCGAAGAAATGAACGCCGTCCTCGACGCCAAAATGCCCGAGGTGGCCTCGTTCCCGGAGCGCGACCGCCTGCTGTTCGAACTGCTCTACGGCTGTGGCATCCGCAACTCGGAGCTGGTAGGCGTCAATCTGGACGACATCAGCCTAAGCAACGAAGCCATCCTGATTCGCGGCAAAGGCAAGAAAGAACGCTACGTCCCCTTCGGAGGCTCAGCCTTGGCGGCGCTATCCGTCTATTTGCCCTGGCGTCAACAATTGCTCCTAACGCTAAGAAATACTCCAAAAAACGCAACGCCCGCGAACGCTACGTCGGCGAAAATAACGCCTGCACTCCTCATCAACCAGCGCGGCGGACGCCTAACCACCCGCAGCGTGGGCCGCATCGTCAAGCGCATCGCCGTCGCCAAGGGATTATCGCCCGATGTCCATCCCCATACTCTGCGTCACGCCTTCGGCACGCACATGCTCGAAGAAGGAGCGGACCTGCGTGCCATCCAGGAATTGCTAGGCCACGAGCGCCTCGCCACCACGCAACGCTACACGCAGCTCTCGGTCAAGCACGTGATGAACGTTTACGATCAGACGCATCCGCGGGCGAAATGACGGATCGCCGGCTTCACGTATGGGCGACGGCTTCAAGGATGGCACGCACGGCCGGGATCAAGGACAAAGAAGCAGAGTCAAAGGCGGCGGAGAGGAGCGTCCGCCCTACACGAGCACTATTGCAGGCTTAGATTGATCTCGCCATGTTTATTGAAGGTGATCGACAGCACACTTTCCTTCGAGCTGGTGAACTCGCCGTCCACGAAGGCGGACTGGTCGTAGGTTGGAACTCCAGTTGGCGCTCCAGCGGCCGCTCCCGTTGGCGCTCCGGCGGCCCCTCCGGTGAGCGCTGCGGTGGGCGCTCCGGTGGTCGGTCCGGGAGTTGCTTTGACATCCGCACCAGAGGTCACCCGCACACGGAGACGATGTTTCCCCGGCGTCACCTGTAGGACATGAAGTTCATGTCCCTGGATATGGTGGAACACGCCCAGACGTTTCTTGTCCGTTCCTTCCAGTTCCCGCGTGTAAGTCAGAGTTTCATCCACCCAGATCGACAAATGGGCCTGGGTGAACTTGTGGTCGACCTCGATCTGCAACGTTGCCGGAGTAACCACTGGGGCAACTACAGGAGTAAGTACAGGAGTAACTGGCGGCAAGGCCGCTCGGGCGACTTTCACGGGAGGCGAATAGGTTCGCTGTGGCTTACTCTGCTCGGGCAGGTCTTTTGTGACTTGTGCCGGTGGCGCAGGAGTGATCTTTGCGGAATCGGCCCGGCGCCGGGATGACACTGGAATGGTCTTCGCCGACGCGATCCGGCGTGCGGCTGGCGCCGGAGTGGTCTTCGCCAAAGCAACCGGGCTTTCCGCCGGCGTCGTCAGCGGTGCGGATGTTGTTGCAGGGACAACTATGTTGGCGGGACGCGGCGCGGCAGTTCTTAAGTGCACTTTCTGGGGGCCAAACGAAATGACCCACAGCCCCAACATGAAAAGTCCGGTCAAAAGCGCGACACCGGCAAATGACATCTTCCGGAGCTTGTCCAGTGCGTCTTGCTCCAGAGGCAGCGCATGCGCAACGGACAGAAGTTCAGCGGCAACCCCTGGTCGGCCGAGAGCTGGTTGGCCGAGAGCCGGTTGGTCGAGACCTGCTTGGTCGAGACCTGGTTGGCCGAGAGCCGGTTGAGAGAGCACTGCTGGGTCGAGAGCTGGCGACCGGCTTTCTACCGGCGCGGTCGTGGCTGCGCTGCCGCCGGCAGGCGAACTCGCGGGCTTTGTCTTACTCCCCTTTGTCTCGCTCCCTGGCTTCCGTACTTTGCGGAGGTTCTGAATGTCCAGCACCATCTCCGCACCGCTCTGATAGCGTTCGGCGGGATCTTTCGCCATCGCTCGTTCAATGATGTGATCGAGACCCGCCGGTAACTCCGTATCGAGAAGCGTCGCCGGTATCGGTTCGCGGTTGACCACTTTGAAGGAGACGGTAAGGGCGCTGTTGCCTTGAAACGGCCGGTAACCGGTCAGCACCGTGTATAGGATTACACCCAGCGAAAATAGGTCTGACCGGCCGTCTACCGTTTCGCCATTCAATTGTTCGGGCGACATGTAGGCGGGTGTGCCTAACGCGCGTCCCGCCAGAGTTTGAGTAGCGAGGTTGAGTTTCGCCACTCCGAAGTCGGCGATTTTGGCGTGGCCGTCTTCGGTCATTAGGATGTTCGCGGGCTTGAGATCGCGGTGCACCACGCCTTGACGGTGGGCGCAATCGAGCGCTTCCGCGAGTTCGAGCGCCAACTGCAGGGCGGTCTCAACCGGCAGCTTACGGTCATTCTTTGACAGCAGCTTGTCGAGAGGTTCGCCCCCAACAAATTGCATGACGATGAAAGGAGCGCGCGTCTCTGCTTCCTCGCCGACATCGAAGATGGTTACGATTCCGGGATGCGACAGGCGGCCCGCCGCTTCGGCTTCGCGGAAGAAACGCTCACGATAGTCGCGTTCCTCTTCCGGCGATTGGCCCGCCATGGAAATAGTTTTTACTGCGACGATTCGGTTGATCTTGGGATCGTGCGCTTTGTAGACAACGCCCATCGCTCCGCGTCCCAGTTCGGAGAGTATTTGGTATCGGCCGAAACGATGGCTGGTGCGATCATCCATAAGTGTATCCACCGGTCCCAATTCGCCGCGAGCGAACAGGATTCGGCATCTGAAAATTATCCCTATTGTGAAGCTGCAGGCCGAATTACTCCAAGTTACCGTCGTGTTGCCGTCGGAGCCGTCTGGAGTGGGGATAGGAATCATCGAAGCGAGGCCGGTGACCCTGGTAACTTTGCACCGGCGCGACATTGCTTCACCATGCCTAGAGATACGTCCCTTGGTCACTCGCGCGCAGCGGGACAGTTAGTAGTAATGCAGTCGGGGAAATGAACAATGAGTAAAATCGCCAAGGAAAGTATCCTGCTGTTATCGCTGTTCCTGATCGCCGCGATGGTGCAGTTTTATGCCGAGTCGCTGCCGATGGCGCTCTGCTTGTACTTTCTACCGACTTTGTATTCGGCATACTATTTCGGCCGGCGGCACGCAACTCTAACCGCCACCGCCAGCATATTCCTGGTCGTTCTGCTGAGCTTTCTGAATGGCCTGATACCCGCACACCGGGTATTGACGTTGCCTGACGAGCGGCTATTCAACTTTGGTATCTGGGCTGGGATTCTGGTGGTGGTCGGATACGCGATGGGTACACTTTACGAGCGCAAGGAAGCGATGACCACCGACATCCGCGACAGTTTCAGCGGTCTGCTGCTGGTTCTGCAACATTTCACGGCCAACGAAAAGCTGAGCACAGGCGAGAGTCAGCGGGTAGTGGAAGCGTCGACAAGAATGGCGGAAGCAATGGGATTGGGTTCGGACCAGATCGAATTGTTGCGGTCGGCGGTGTTGCTGCGGGACCTGAGCAAGCTCGGGATCACAAACGACACTCTGTATAAGGCTGCCCATATAAGCCGCGATGAAGTGGTGGCGAGCTTTCGCAAACCGCGCAAGGCCGACGCGCGCGCCCAGGAGGCGGGAAATTCGCTGCGGCGGGTGATCCCGATCATCGTGGCGCAGCAAATTGTGCAGGATCAGGGAGCGAGTTCGATAAACATTCCGATCGAGGCCCACATTCTGACCGTGGCGGACGCATACCAAAAATTGATCAGCGGCTCTCATGGCAGGGCGCTATCGCCGGCACAAGCGAAGCAGGAGATTGTGGCGGGGGCGGGTCGGAAGTTCGACACCAGCGTCGTGGACGCCTTCACCAAGGCCATGGGCGGGCAAGCTAAAGGCGCGGGGGCATAAGATCACGCGGCCTCAAGGTTAGCGAGTCTCGGCGAGCGGTTTCGAATCGGAGTGCGGCTCGCGCAATTCCTTTTCCGGCAATTCTTTTCCTCCTCCCAAGTCTTTTTTTTGCAAATCTTGCCACATCGCCACCACTTTGGATTTCAACTCTTGCGTCAGCTGTTCATACGCGGCCTCGCTCGCCTCGTTCAAGGGTGGGGGTTGAATCGGCCTGCCGAACACCAGTTGCAGATCGGCGATCTTAGGAAATTTCTTGTGACGAGGCCAGGCTTCATAGAAGCCCTCGATCGCGATGGGGACAATCGGGACTTGCGTGTGAATCGAGAGAATCGCGGCGCCTTTGCGGAACACCCTCGGATTGCCGTCGTTGGTGCGCTCGCCCTCGGGATAGAGAACCAGAATGCGTCCGTGGCTGAGGCCAAAAGCTCCGGCACGCATGGCGGGTATCAGGTTGGAGTCAGGATCGAGGACCACGACGCGCAGCCAGCGCGCCAGCCGCCTCATGAATCCTTCGCCGAAAATGTCGCTCGTGCCCAGCGCAAAAGCATCGCGAAACAGGCGATACGGCAGGGCCCCCACCATGACAAACGGATCGACGTAGCTTTGATGATTCGAACACAGCAGGAAAGGGCCTTTCTCGGGCAGATTTTCCAGTCCCCGCATCTTCAAGTGAAAGCGGTCGAGCACGAACAGATAGGTCAGCCTCGCGAGGAGAAAGAGAAACACATCGGCGAAATTATTGTGGCGCGCCAGGGCGAGCACGTCGGGATCGGTCACCGGCTCACTCAAGATGGTCGACCAGGCGGGTTCAGCCGCTCTGGCTTGGCCCTCGCCGCGGCCCGCGCTGGCCAGAACGGCGTCGACCAGGTCGCGAACAGTGTAGATCTCCGCTAGTTGCGCCTCGGGTACTTCGCCGCCGAGCTTCTGCTCGAGCGCGGTCAGCAATTCCACGCGCTGCATGGAGTCGAGTCCGAGATCGAGTTCCAGGTTATGGGTGGAACGAATGGCGTCGAGTTGGTTGCGCGAAGATACCCGCGACGACCCTCGCGAAGATTCTCGCACTACTTCGAGAGCGCGCCTTACATCGTCACTTTCCAGCCATGTCTTTTCGTCGTCGGACAGCGGTTTCTCTTCGGCAATATCCGTATCGCCGCTGTCTTGTTTTTGTTGCAGTTCGCGAACTTTCTTTTCGATCTGAAAACGCTTCAACTTGCGCGTCGTCGTGCGCGGCAGGTCCTCTTGCCAGATGTCATAACTTCCCAGACGTTTGGTGGAAGCGATCTTGTGGGAGAGCGCTTCAATCTCCAGGCGGATCACCTCTTTTGAGTTGACGATCTTGCGTTCGCGCAGCAGTTCGAAGTTGGGAACGACCACGGCATGCAGCCGTTCCGAGGTTGGATCTCCCGGGCGCGCCTCCAGCGCCATAACGCAAAGCTCCTTCACGTGCGCAGCCTGCAGGTAGTGGGTCTCGATCTCCTCGGGATACACGTTCTTTCCATTGGCGAGTACGATGACTTCCTTGCGGCGGCCGGTGATGAACAGATTGCCGCCGGAATCGAAGTAGCCGAGATCGCCGGTGTAGAGCCAGCTATCGCGCAGCACGTCGGCCGTGGCCTCGGGACGATTCCAATATCCCTTCATCACAATCGCACCGCGAATTGCAATCTCACCCGCCGGCGGCGCGCCTTCTTCAATCGGTTTCGGGTCGACTATTTTGGCTTCGACTCCAGGAAGAGGCGGTCCGACTGAGCCGAATACGACGTGCCCTGGAAGATTGAGAAAGGCGCCACCGGTGGTTTCGGTCAGGCCGTAGGCATTTAAAACGTCGATGCCGAAAGAGTAGAAATCGCGCGCAATGGCCGGATCGAATCGCGAACCTCCGGTTACCAGATAGCGCATGCGGGCGCCGAAGGTGGCGTGAATCTTGCCAAAGAACAGTTTGCCGGCGTTGATTCCGATCCGCCGCAGAGTGCGGTTGAGCGCCATCAGCGCGCGCACCAGCGAGAGCGTGAGCTTGCCGCGTTTGCTCAGCTCTTTGAGAATGCGCTCATGGATCAGGTAGAAAAACTGCGGTACCACACAAAACGCGGTGATGCTGCGTTCTTGCAGAGCGCGCAGCAGTTCCGTGGTATTCAGCGTCTCCAGGTAGACGACGCGCGCGCCGTTAAATAGAGGCAGGAAAAGATTCGCCATCTGCGCGAGCACGTGAAACATGGGAAGAATTCCGAGCAGCGCATCCTCAGGCCCGATCTTTACGACCCCGAACACGGCATTGGCCTCTCCGACCAAGTTGGCGTGGGTGAGCATAACGCCTTTCGGATCGGCGGTGGTGCCCGAGGTGTAAAGCAGCGCCGCCAGATCGCTCTCGGCGGGGACGACGGGCTGAAATCCCCCGGGGCCTGTGGCAAAGATGGAATCGAGGTCGGCGGCAAGCTTCTGTGCGCTCCGCTGGACGTTCTGGGTGCCCCGCTCAGCGCGTTCGGTGCGATGAGTGGGATCAGGCGTCGTCGCGCGCGGCCCGATCTGTTCCGACACCCGCTCCGACGCTGCCGACGTCATGACCAGCCCTACATCGATTCCCTCGACCGCTTCCATCGCGACCGGAAGATGTTTCACATCGCAGAACAACAGCGACGCCCCGCTGTCGATCAACAACTTCTTGACCTGGTCGGCGTGGAAAGCCGTGTCAAGCGGAACGGCTGCCCTACCCGCCGCGATGATTCCTAAATAGGCCGCGACCCAGCGCGGATGGTTCGCCGCCAGAATCGCTACGCGTGCATCCCGCGGAACCTGGGTCGAGAGCCAGTTCGCCACACTCTCCGACATGCGGGACAGTTCCGCAAAGGTGACCCGCTCCACTGTCTGCTGGCGCTGGATCTCGAGGGCAATGTTGTCGGGGAACTTCCGGGCCGATTCCTGGATTCGCTGGTAGAAGGTGGGCATGGGTCGGAGGAAATCTTACAGGGAAGGGCTAGCGAAGCCAATTAGGGCGTGGCTGGCAGCGGTGAGTTTAGTCTCGACTGACCCACAACGATCGACGAGGCCACAGCCGCGTTCGGCAGGCAAAGGGAAGCTCGCGCTTATAAGGATTTCGGCGGAGGAACGAGCTTCCTATACCCGGGGGATGTCCGAAATGCCGATGCCAGCGTTCTTGCTTCTAACACCGGTGTTTCTGGGGCCGATACTCAGGTATACGCAACCGAAGTAGTCTGCCTCCGTCTCAAATACAATACAACCGTTATCGTCGAAGTAGGCTCCTGGGAACTGGCTCAGGTTCCAATACCAGTTTCCATTGTTGTGATAGTAGGCGCCTCGCACGTCTAATTGGTAAAAGCTAGCGAGGGACTTACCTGTCTTTTTCATATTGCGGTCTCCTAAACCACCTTTTGCGGTACACATCTAGTGTCGCGCCGCCTGCCGCCTGTGGAAAACCACTGTCTTTCAAGTTTGTCTGGTGTTATACACTGTAATCGTGTACACTATATCCGTGCCAAACAACTTTAACCTCAGCGTCGAGGACGCAGCCATCGAGCCTGCCAGAGAGGAAGCATGGAGCGGACCACTACACTGCGTGACATCTTCCGCGACTGGCTGAAAAGGATCGCGGGACGAATTCGAGCGCGGAAGTATCGGGCGCTAATGAATAGACCCCGCTATGCAGATGCAGGTCGAAAAATCACGCGGGACGAGATGAATGAGCGACGGTAGACCATATGAAGAATATTACTTTTAGCGCCGACGAGGCTGCCATTGAACGTGCGCGGGAAGTTGCTCGTAGCGAGCACAGGCCCCTGATCGATGCATTTCGCGAATGGCTTATTCAGTACGGATCCCGTCGCGTTACCGCCGCGGAGGTCACGGAACTTTACAACAGTCTCCGTCATGTAAACGCCGGCCGCAAATTTACGCGCGACGAGATGAATGAGCGATAAATACTTCCTCGACACCAACATTTTCATCTATTCGCTCGATCCGGTCGATCCCCGCAAGGCCCGAATAGCCGAGGAATTGGTCACGCGCGGGGTTGGTTCGAGGCTCGGTGTAATCAGCTACCAGGTCGTGCAAGAATTCATGAACGTCAGCCTGCGGCAGTTCAGGGCCACGATGACGGCGACTGAGCTGGAGTTGTATTTTTTCAAAGTCTTGCTGCCGATGATGACGATTCCGTCATCGTCTGGGTTATTTCTAGAAGCGCTCCGACTACAGAAGACAGACCAGATCGCGTGGTACGACTCGCTCATCGTTGCGGGGGCAATACAGGGCGGATGCAAGGTTCTTCACAGCGAAGACATGCAACACGGCCGTCGCTTCGGGGATCTTGTCATCCACAACCCGTTTGTCTAGCGGTGCCCCCACGAATCGCGACGGCAAACTCGAGACGGTTCGTCCTTCCCCATCCTGCCCGCATCTAATGTGCTAGGCTTTTACTGATAGATAGGACACGTGTCCTCCGAAGGATTTCCGTATTGATTAACACTTTACTAGGCAAGATTTTCGGGACGAAGAACGAGCGCGAGGTCAAGCGTCTGCAGCCTCGGGTCGCGGCCATCAACGCGCTCGAACCGGAGATGCAGAAGCTCTCCGACGAACAACTCCGAGGCAAAACGGCGGAGTTTCGCGCCCGGATTCAGGAGCGTCTCCGCTCGATCGTTGACGAGCCGGAGGGGGATGATCCCGATCGTCCAGACGTTCCTCTACAGAATCCCGACCGCCAGAAGGAAATCGAAGCCGAGCGAAGCGAGGTGCTCAAGGCCGTTCTCGACGAACTGCTTGAAGAAGCGTTTGCCGTGGTGCGCGAAGCTGGACGGCGCGTGCTTAACATGCGGCACTTTGACGTGCAGTTGATCGGCGGCATGGTCCTGCACCAAGGCACGATCGCCGAAATGAAGACCGGCGAGGGCAAGACGCTGGTCGCCACGCTCCCGGTGTATCTGAACGCGCTGAGTGGACGCGGCGTCCACGTGGTCACCGTCAATGATTACCTCGCCAAGCGCGACTCCGAATGGATGGGCAAGCTCTACAGCTTTCTCGGGCTGAGCGTGGGCGTGATCGTCCACGATCTTGATGACGCGGAACGCCGCGCCGCCTACGCCGCGGATGTGACTTACGGCACCAACAACGAATTCGGGTTTGACTATCTGCGCGACAACATGAAGTTCGATCTGCGCGATTGCGTGCAGCGTATGCACAACTTCGCCATCGTCGATGAAGTCGATTCGATCCTGATCGACGAAGCCCGGACGCCGCTCATTATTTCAGGCGCAAGCGAAGAATCCACCGACAAGTACTACAAGGTGAATCGCATTATCCCCAAGCTGGAAAAGGGTGAAGAAATCGACACGCAGCCGGGCGAGCCCAAGATCATGACTGGGGACTACGTGGTGGATGAAAAGCACCGCAACGTGACGGTCAGCGACGAAGGCTGGGAAAAAGTCGAAAAGCTGCTGGGGATCGGTAACATCGCCGATCCGGAAAACTGGGCGCTGAAGCATCATGTGGAAACGGCCGTCAAGGCGCACGCGCTGTACAAGCGAGACGTGGAATATGTAGTCAAAGACGGCGAAGTGATTATTGTCGACGAATTCACCGGGCGCTTGATGCCGGGCCGGCGCTGGTCCGACGGGCTGCACCAGTCGATCGAGGCGAAAGAGAATGTCAAGATCGAGCGCGAGAATCAGACGCTCGCCACCATCACCTTCCAGAATTATTTCCGCATGTATAAGAAGCTCGCGGGCATGACGGGTACGGCGGAAACCGAAGCGCCGGAATTCGACAAGATTTACCGGCTCGAAGTAATTGTCATCCCGACCAATCGCACGCTGCTGCGCAAGGAAAATCCCGACATCGTCTATCGTACGGAGAAAGAAAAGTATTTTGCGGCCGCGGATGAAATCCAAAGACTGCATGAAAGCGGCCAGCCGGTGCTGGTGGGCACTACCTCAATCGAAAAGTCCGAACGGCTTGATGAGTTGCTGAAGAAAAAGGGACTGAAAAAGCACGTCGTCCTGAACGCAAAGTTTCACGAGCGCGAAGCGGAAATTGTGGCGCAGGCCGGGCGCAAAGGCGCGGTGACCATCGCCACCAACATGGCCGGCCGCGGCACCGATATCCTACTTGGCGGCAACCCCGAATTCATGGCCAAGCAGGAATGCGTGAAGAAGGGAATCGCGCAGCCGATCCGCGCGGCGCAAGGCAAGATCGAAGCCGGGGCCGACGATCCGAACCGCACCCTGTGGTACTACGCGGGCAATGAGTACGCGGTTCCGACCGATCAGTGGAATGAGATCTTTACGCGCTACAAGGCCGACACCGACCGCGAGCATCAGGAAGTGATCGAGGCCGGCGGGTTGCACATCTTCGGCACCGAACGCCACGAAGCGCGCCGCATCGACAATCAGCTTCGCGGGCGCGCTGGCCGCCAGGGCGATCCCGGCTCGTCGCGTTTTTTTCTTTCGCTCGAAGACGACCTGATGCGAATTTTCGCCAAGGAGTGGGTTTCGAACCTGCTGCAACGGCTCGGCATGGAAGAGGGCGTTCCCATTGAATCGCGAATGATCACAAGGCGAATCGAAGCCGCGCAGAAAGCCGTCGAAGGCCAGAACTTCGAGGCCCGCAAACATCTGCTTGAGTACGACGACGTCATGAACAAGCAGCGCGAAGCGGTCTACGGACTGCGCCGCCGTCTGCTCGAAGGCCTCGACCAGAAAGATCTGATCGTCGAAGATTACGTCTCCGGAATTCTCGGCGACATCATGGAACGGCATTGTCCGCCCAAAGAGCACGTCGACAACTGGGACCTTAAGGCTCTGAAAGACGCGATCTTCACGCGCTTCGGCGTGGACATCTACGCCGAGGGCCTTAAGCCCGAGCAGATGAATCGCCAGGAACTGGGCGACGCTATCTTTGACAAGCTCAAAGAGCGCTATGACGCGAAAGAGGCGCTGATTGGCGCCGAGGCCATGCGCTATCACGAACGGATGATCATGCTGAGCGTGATCGACGGGCAGTGGAAGGATCACCTGCTCTCGATGGACCACCTGAAAGAGGGCATCAACCTGCGCGGCTACGCGCAGCACGATCCGCTGGTCGAGTACAAGCGCGAGTCCTACGACATGTTCGAGGAAATGATGCAGCGCTTTCAGGAAGAAACGGTTCGCTACCTGTACCTGATGCAGATCATGGAGCGTCCGCTGGCGTCAGGAGCCAGGGCGGGCGGCGGCGAAGTTGGCGCAAACGATCTCTCGGTCCCAGGATCGGACGCCGGCGTACCTTCAGTCATTACCGGTGGTCGCGGCGGCAACGGACGCCAGCCGCGCCAGGTTGCTACCTCGGTGGACGAAATTGAAGAAGCCTTCCAGCGCAAGAAGAAGCGGGAACTGGAGCAAGCGCGCATGGCCGGGGCAGGCGACATGCAAGTCCAACAGGTCGTGCGGTCAGGGGAGAAAGTCGGGCGCAACGATCCTTGCCCTTGCGGGAGCGGCAAGAAATATAAGAAGTGCTGCGGCGCAAATGCTTGAGCTGGTGTTCGCCAATACGCTTGCCTGTGCGGTGACGGGGCTCCGCCCCGTCCAGCCGAGGTGCAGTTCGGGCCTGTGGGTGGCCGCAAAAGTTAAGGTGTCCTCCTCTCTTGGTTAAACGCTTATCGATTTCTTGCGAAGCGCCTTAAACGTCATCTCGGTCGCTGGGCTTTTCGTGCGCCGCTTAAATTCGAAAAACATCGGGGCGTAAGTCTGGGTGATGTAATCTTTCCGGCCGATCCCGAGCAGGCGAGCCGTGCGATCAATCCAGCGCGGCGTCCCTTCGATCTCGCCGAAATTCCCAATCGGAGTTCTGTCTACCACCACGTGCCCCTTGCCGTCGCTCCATTCCGCGCGATATTTTTCATAGCGAAACGTGGGCGTGAACCCAAGCGCGCGCAGAATGGCGTCCGTCTGCTGACCGTTCTTCACACGCGTTTCCAGCTCCACCCGCACTTTGTGACGACCCGCCTTGCTTTTCGCCTTGTGCGTCAGCGTCCAGGTCTCGCCGAACTTGCGCAGGCGCAGCATTTCGTCCCGCTTGCGCAGCTTCTGCCCGGGCAGGTCGTAGAGCGTGTTCATTTCGTGGGTGGAGCTGGTGAGCTGTTTGAATCCGGCTTGTTTCAGCGCTCGGGCTAGCGCGGGCAGATTCTCAATTCGAAATTTGATTTCGATTTCCTTCGGCATGCTGAAATCGGCGCACTCAGCGCCGGGGGTGGAGGGTTCTTAAGATTTCGCCTCGGCCTCCGACTTGCGCTCCCGTCTATGGAACCAGCTCATGTGCGGCAGATCGCGCTCCACCTTTCGCCGTTTCGCGATCAGTTCCGCGGTGATCGACACGGCAATCTCTTCCGGTGTAATGGCGCCTATATCGAGTCCGACCGGGGCGTGGACTCTGTCAAACAAATGTGCCGGCAGCCCTTCCTGCTGCAGCTCTTTGAAGATGGTAATGGTCTTCCGTTTCGACCCAATCATCCCGATGTAGCGCGCCGGAGTCTGCACCGCCCAACGCAGCATGCGCATATCGTCGCGGTGCCCGCGCGTGACGATCACGATGTACGAAGACTCGGTGGGCGTGAGCCGCGCCGCCGCCTTCTCGAAATCTTCGGCGATTACCTGCTGCGCCTCGGGGAAGCGTTCGCGGTTCGCGTAGGCTTCGCGATCATCGATGACAGTGATGTCGAATCCGGCAATGCGCGCAACTTTGTACAAACTCGCGGCCACGTGGCCCGCGCCGAAAATATAAAGATCGGCAGGAGGCAGAATCGGCTCGACGAAAATTTCGAGCGTTCCGCCGCAGACGAGGCCGGTATCGTATTTCGGATCCTGATTCAGGTCGAACGTCAAGGTGCGCGGCCTCTCCGATTCCATAACTTCGCGCGCCGCCTGCCACACCTCCGCCTCAACGCAGCCGCCGCCGATGGTGCCGACGATCGAGCCATCGTCGCGCACAAGCATCTTGGCGGTCTTGAACGAGGGAATCGACCCGCGCACGTTGACGATGGTCGCGACTGCCCCGCGGCGTCCATCTTCGCGCAGGCGGACGATTTCCTCGTACAGGTCCATGTGCTGATTATGGTTGGCGGCGCGCCGAAGGTCAATTGGCGCTGTCGGCAGACGTCGAGGTGCGCTCGGACTGGACAGGTCGAGCGCAGTCGAAGGAGGGTAGCTGTCCCTACGCAGAAACGAAGAATGCCCCCCCAAAAATCAAAAGCCCCGGGTCATCACCCCGGGGCTACTGGTGTTTCGCCAGTGGGTACTCATAACACGGCCCGCGAACCTGATGGTCCCGCTATAGTGGGATCCTGTCAAGGATACTTTTGTGGATACTTGTGAGTGACTGCACGGAGCGTGGCAGACTCGAACAGCTGTGGCTGATACGCCACTCACCGGTTCCGCGGACCGTGTCCAGTACCCGCTGGAAACACCCTCCAGACTCGGCCTGCGATGTACACTCTACGACTTAGCGCGGACGCATTCTGTGTTGGTCGTCACAGTGCGTTTGGTACATTTCGGTTAGCATCGAGTTCCAAAACGGAGCGTAACGTTCCGAGAGTTGAGGAGCGCCTATGAAAGCCGTTCGCATTCATCAATTCGGTGGACCCGAAGTCCTCACCTACGAAGACGTCGCCGATCCCAAGCCGCGCAAAGATCAGGTCCTCATCCGCGTGCGTGCGTGCGCGCTAAATCATCTTGACATCTTCGTGCGCAACGGACTGCCCGGCGTTAACCTGCCCCACATTCTGGGCAGCGACATCGCGGGCGAAATTGTCGAAGTCGGCGAGTACATCACCGACCTCAAGCCCGGACAGCGCGTGCTAGTCGCGCCCATGCATTTTTGCAATCGCTGCCCCAAGTGCGTTGCTGGACTGCAGAACCAGTGCCGCCAGTTCACGGTGCTGGGCAATGGCGTCGACGGCGGCAACTGCGAACTGATGGCGGTGCCCGCGGTCAATGTCATTCCCATCCCCGACCGGCTCGATTTTAATGAGGCGGCCAGCGTTCCGCTGGTGTTTGTGACCGCGTGGCACATGCTCACCGAGCGCGCTGCAGTCCGTCCCGGCCAAACCGTGCTGGTGCTGGGAGCGAATTCAGGAGTGGGCATTGCCGCCATCCAGATAGCGAAGTTATTTAGCGCGCGCGTGATCACGACCGCAGGCGACGAGCGCAAGATGGAGCGCGCCCGCGAACTCGGCGCCGACTTCGTCATCAACCACTATCAGCAGAAGATTTCGCAGGAAGTCCGGAAGATCACAAACTTCGAGGGCGTCGACATCGTCATCGAGCACGTTGGAAAGGCCACCTGGGACGAGAGTGTCAAGTCGCTCAGAGCGGGCGGCACGCTTGTGACCTGCGGCGCGACGACGGGACCGAAGGTGGAACTCGATCTGCGGTTTCTATTCTCACGCCAACTGGCTTTGCTGGGGTCGTACATGGGTACGATGAGCGAACTCCATGAAGTGCTCGGCCATGTGTTCGCCGGGCGCCTCAAGCCGGTCATCGATCATACTTTCCCGTTGAAAGAAATTCGCACCGCGCACGAGTACATGGAGAAGAGCCAGATGTTCGGCAAGATTGTGCTGAACCCGTAGCGGCAAGAATGCGCAGGAATGTTGGATTCTCCTCGATGTGGAGGTTGCCTCGGCGTTATAACAAAGATTGACAATCTTTGATATCGACGCTAGAGTTAAGAAGCCCAGGGGAATAACTATGAACGTCTCTCTTACCACCGAGCTTGAGAAATTTGTGAGCGCCAAAGTGGAATCGGGCCGCTACAACTCCGCAAGCGAAGTAGTCAGGGAGGCGCTCCGGCTGCTTGAAGAGCATGACCATGCGCGCTCGGTCCGGCTTGCCGGGTTCAACCAGAAGCTTGGCCGCCGTCTGGAGACGCTTGATCGGGGACAACACGTCTCCCCGGCGGAGGCGCGCGCCCGGCTGAAGTGTAAATCCGAGCAACGCCGGAAGGCCAAAGTGTGAAGGAAGACCGCACGATCCCGTAGAGGTTTTTCCACCGCGTAGACCAGAGCGTAAAATCAGCGTTGCGTGTTCTTCAAGATCGTTGGTCGCATCTCGGATATTGAGACGATCGCCTCCGGCAAAGGCATCCAAGAGCGGCGGCGGTTACGAAAGCTCTATGGCGGACGGAGTTGGAGAAAGCTGAAGGGAACCGCTGTTGTCGAATTGGCGGATGGTACCATGTGTTATGCAGAAGTGCACTGGTACGAAGCGCATGGCACGGGCGCGAAAGAATACAAAATCAAGCGTATTTGGGAATCCAATGAAGCAAACTGAGCCGCGATTTGTTATTTGTGTGAAGAACAAAGGCTTTGCCGCTGCGCTCGAGTTAAGGAAGCTGTACCAGGTGATTTCCGACGAGGCGGCAGCAAAGCTTCATCAGATTCGCGTGATCGACGAATCCGGCGAGGACTATCTTTACCCAGAAGAATACTTCGTCGCCGTTCAACTTCCCCAATCGGCGGAAAAAGCGGTTCGGCGGGCATCCAGCGCCAGAAGCTGACGCGGCCACGACAGATCCCCTATGAAAATGTCTTCGTTGTTGATCGCAATTCTATTCGTTTGTACGCACACTGGCTGGGCAATCTACGGGCCATCCCTAACACGTACAGACACTGCCACCGCGTTGCGCGCATGCGAGGAGGCAACTTTCTCTCACGGCCTTGCAATTGCAGAGGCACTGCGAAGCGCGAGGACCTGACCGCTTACCCGGTTCTGTTCTGGCCGGTGGGCGCTTACCTCGTCATCTATCGCGCCACCTCCCGGCCCATCGAAATTGTGGCCGTGACCCAGGGCGCGCACGCGATATTCCCGCCTTCCTGCAAGGCAGGTTTTCCAGGTGATTCAGTGAAGGCAACGTATGGGTTTTGAGCCGGACAGCAAAATTGAGAGAATTGCCGAAGCGTACGCGCTCGATGCCGTCGATCTGGCTCGATACCGATTTGGAACAACGCTCGATCGGAGCGACTCAAGCATTCAAAGAAGTCGAGACCATCCTGAATCGCCTCCACGAATCGATCATCAACGCCAAGCCCTCTCAAGATCACATCTACCAATTCGCAAAAATATTCGGCAGTTATATTGGAGAGGTGATCCGACGCAATCATGGGGCACGGTGGGGTATGGTGAGCATTGGAAGTGACCGACTTCCCGGGATGCAAACGGAACGTAAGAAGGCGGAGTTCTGGCCGTGGGGAAAAGTGCAAAACAGAATTACCAACGGTGCCGAAGACAACGTTTGGCACTATTTTCAAACTATCACTACCGAGGACGGCCAAGAGTGAGATCTGCTGCGAGTTGTCTTTGGCTTGCTATTTTTCGCAAAGATGATGATGAGCGAATGCGGTATCTGGATCGGGTCGAGGACCCTAGTGCGAGGTTCGTTTCCTCTGCGCGCTCTTCGTCCTCTGCGGTTAAAATATAGCCATGGCCCCAGAACTCACTTTCGGCCCCTACGTTGACATCGAAAACGGCAAGAAGGTAGTCAAGGAACTCGTCTACGGAGACGGTGTCCCCGAAGGCATCGTCATGACCACGCTCGACTCGACCGTCAATTGGATGCGCAAGAATTCGATCTGGCCAATGACGTTCGGCCTGGCCTGCTGCGCGATTGAGATGATGTCGATGGGCGCGTCGCGCTTCGATATCGCGCGCTTTGGAGCGGAAGTGTTCCGGCCGTCGCCGCGGCAGTCGGATTTGATGATTATCGCCGGCCGCGTCTCGAACAAAATGGCTCCAGTAATTCGCCAGCTCTGGGAGCAGATGCCGGAGCCGAAGTGGGTCATTTCGATGGGAGCTTGCGCAACGTCCGGTGGCGTCTTCAATAACTACGCGCTGGTGCAGAGCGTGAATCAAGTCATTCCCGTGGATATCTACGTCCCGGGATGCCCGCCCCGCCCCGAGCAGTTGATTTATGCGATCACGCTGCTGCAACAAAAGATCATGATTGAACGCGGCACGGTGAAGAAGGCGTTGAATCTGGTGCCGGCGAGCGAGTAGCAATCGGGTGATTGGGCCATCTGGCAATCGAAGATCAAAGGCGTTTGAATTTCGATGATCCGATCACCCGAATGATCCGATCATCCGATTTTCTTCACTGTTTCATCCTCGTCGCCATCTGCCGTTCTGGCGGCGTCATCTGGTTCCAGACCGCGCTCAAGTCTTTTTCCAGAATCTGATTATTTGGATCCACCTTCAGGGCCAGCGCAAACCATAAATACGATGTCGGCAGATCCCGCGGCGCACAGTGGCCGGTGGCATACATGGTTCCGAATGCGCTTCGGGCCTTGGCATTCGATTTGGCCGACGCGGCCTTCAGATATTTCACTGCCTCGTCGCAATTTTCCGCGGCGCCTCGCCCGTAGAGATAGGCCTCGCCTTTGCGGAAGTCTGCCTCACCCGTGTCAGCCGCGGCCGGAGCAGTCAAAGTCGCAGCCTTGTGCGCGGTTATGCCGGGATCACGATTCGCTGCAATTTTCTGAGCTGGCGCAATCTTCGTTGCAGTTACGGTTGAAACCGGGGCGCGCGGCGCGGGCCGGGTCACGGGGGTTGCTGGTTTTTCCTCGGGAGTCGGCTTTGGCTCTGTCTTCGCAGCTTTCCGGGACGAGTCGGCAGCTGAGGTTGCATTCTCCGACGGGCCCTCCGGCACTGAAGCCGACGGAACTGCCGCCTGCGACGAGCCCGCGTCGTTCGTTGATGCGCCCGTTGATGCGCCCTGGCCCGACGGTTTTCGACTTTCCGCAGGGCCGATATAGTTTGTGTAGGTCCACCAACTGGCTCCGCCCAAGGCTGCCAGCAGCACCACCATCAGCAGGATCCGCCGTCCACCCGTCTTTGGTTGCTCGGGCTCAAAAAAGGAATCCAATCCAGAAAAGGCCTTGTCCCGTAACGAGTCCAAGCTGGGCTGATTCGGACCAGACTGATTTGGGCCCGGCTGATTCAAGCCGAGCATCGAAGGACCGCTGATCGGCGGCACCGGTCTGTTTGCAGTCCTGGTTGCGTTCTCCGCGACGAGCGGTCGCTGCAACGGTTCCCGCCCGCTCGTTATTCTCGGTGCGGGCACTGAGGGAGTGTTGGCAAGTGGGTTGCCCATAGGCCGCCGAGCTTCCAGCAAGGTGCCACACATTCCGCAAAAGCGGAAATTGTCCGAATTGCTTTCACCGCACTTCTGGCAGATCAATAGAATTCTCCGGATGCCGTTTCTCGTTTCCTAGACTGTAATTCTGACTGTAACTCTCAGTTTAACTCTTGCCCGCACCGTGATTGCGCTCGTCTGTTCATATTAGAATGCAAGCGTCCGGTTCCAGCCCATGCCGAGAGCCTCCAAAGGCAAGCCCACGCCAGCCGCGAAGCGCTTTAAGGCCAGGCTCGAACGTCTGCGCTCCAGCCTCAATTGGATCGTCATTTACGCACCGTTCGATGCAGCCAAACTCTGGGGGTTGCGCGGCCAGATCAAAGTGAAAGGCGAAATCAACGGGTTCGCGTTCCGCACCTCGCTGTTTCCCACCCGAGAGGGCCGGCACTTTCTGCTGGTCAACAAGCGCATGCAAAAAGGAGCGCGAGCCTTCGAAGGCAGCGTCGCTCGTTTCCGGATGGAATTCGACAGCGAAAAACGGATCGCACCTATTCCAAAAGAACTCACGCGCATTTTCCAGCAGGATCGCTCGCTTCGCCGGTGGTACGACGCGCTGAATCAGTCAACCCGCAACGACATTGCCAAGTGGATCACCGATCCGAAGACCGCCGAGGCCCGCGTGCGGCGCGCGGAACAAATTGCGGAGCGCCTGCTCAGCGTTATGGAGGCGGAACGGGAACTGCCGCCCATACTGCGGGTAGCGTTCGCACGCCATCCACGAGCGCGGGAAGGATGGGATGGCATGACGGTCTGTCTCTCGCCGGCGCGGACACTTGTTCGGCATTTTCTACTACCGAACTCCAGATGCCCAGGCGCGGCGCATCGACAAAATGCTGGAGGACGCGACTCCGTTCGCCGAGAAGATGAGCAACAAGAAAAAGTAAGCGATCTTCGGAGGAAGCCAGGCGACGACGGCTTCCATTCCGTGTTTGACCGCCTGCCGCTTTGCATAGCACAATGCAAATCGCCGCGGCTGCAGCCGCAATCCCAGAGGATGTCCATGAAATTTCGATTTTCCGCTATTGTCACTGCTCCGGTAATGATTGCTCCGGTAATCATCGTTCAGGCAATGCTGGTTCTCGGAATCGGCAACTCACTCGCAGCGCAGGGTTCGAGCCCACAGGCGGGTGCCGCGAAGCGCGCGATTACTGAGAAAGACCTATTCAGTTTCGTCTGGATCGCCGACCCGCAGGTTTCGCCCGATGGATCGCATGCGCTCTTTACACGTGTGGTCACCGACGAGAAGCGTACCGGCTACGAGACATCGATCTGGATGGTTGCCACCTCCGGCAATGAATCTCCGGTGCGCCTGACCAACGGCAAGCATGACGCGCATGGCCGCTGGTCGCCGGATGGCAAGCGCATCGCGTTCGTCCGCGGGGGAGACAAAGACGACACCGGCAAGCCTCGCCCCGCGCAAATTGCGATTCTGTCGCTGACAGGAGGAGAAGCTCGCCTCATTACCGAACTGCCGAAGGGCACGGGCGGTCCGGTTTGGTCCCCAGACAGCCGGCGTATCGCGTTCTCGAGTTCGACTACGCAGGAAGATATCGACAAGGAACAGTGCAAGAAGAATGAGGCAAAGGCGGGAGGCGCGAACATTGCCGCGAATACCGCCGCGAATGCCGCCGCGAATGCCGCCGCAAACACCGCCGCCAACACTAAAGAATGTCCGCCTAAGGCTGACTCCGCTGGCGACCACGAATCCGACATCCACATCATTATGCGTGCCGTCTATCGCGACAATGAGGAGGGCTATCTCGATTTCAAACGGCACGCGCACGTCTGGGTGATTGAGATCCCGACGACATCCGACGAACCGGCAAAACCGGTACAGCTTACCAGCGGGGACTACGATGAACACGACATCGTCTGGACGCAGGACGGTTCGCGCATCTACTTCCTCACGCGCCGTATTGACGAGCCTTACTACGAGACGGGAAGCACCGATATTTATTCGGTTGCGTCTACCGGAGGCGCTCCGGAAAAGCTGGCTACCATTCCGATGGGAATCGGCGACCTCACGCTCAGCCCCGACGGCCGCCGTGTTGCCTTTCACGGTTCTGTCTCACAGCCCGTCCGTTCCTACTCCCAGCCCGATCTGTGGGTTATGGACCTGACTGCGAACGCACAGCCCCGGAATCTCACTGCTAGCTACGACTTCGACATGGGGAGCTCGGTCTTCGGCGACAACGCGGCCCCGCGCGGCGGTAGCGGGGCTGATCTTTACTGGTCGCCCGACGGTCGTTGGATCTTTGACACCGTGGCCAAGCAGGGACGCACGCCCCTAGTTCGCGTCGACGCCGAAACGGGCGCGGTTACCGAGATTACTCACGGCGATCAGGCCGTACTCGATTTTTCCATCACACCCGATGCGCGCACCACCGTTGCCCTGGTGTCTACGCCGGTCATGATCGGCGATCTGTTCACCGTGTCTATGCGCGAAAGCCAGAGCGACGGTCAAGAGGGCGCACAGAGCCGCATCACCGACCCGAACCAGGCGCTCTGGTCTCAGCTCAACCTGACTGCGCCGGAAGAAATCAATTACAAGAGCTTCGACGGCTTGCCCATTCAGGGATGGATTCAGAAGCCACCCGACTTCGATCCGAAGAAAAAATATCCCTTGATCCTCGACATCCACGGTGGCCCGCATGCCGCGTATGGCTGGGTCTTCGATCACGAATTTCAATGGATGGCGGCGAAGGGCTACGTGGTGCTCTACATCAATCCGCGCGGCTCGACCAGCTATGGACAGGATTTCGGCAACATCATTCAGTATCATTATCCGGGCGATGACTACCGCGACCTGATGGTCGGAGTGGATGAAGTCCTGAAGCGCGGCTATGTCGACCCCAAGAGGCTAGGCGTCACCGGCGGCAGCGGCGGCGGCGTGCTCACCGACTGGGCGGTTACGCAAACCGACCGCTTTGCCGCAGCCGTATCGCAGCGCGACATCTCGAACTGGGCCTCATGGTGGTACACCGCCGACTTCACTTTGTTCCAGCCGAGGTGGTTCAAGGCGCCACCTTTTCAGGACCCGAAGGACTATGCCGACCGCTCCGCCATCACGTTCGTCGAGAAAATTCACACCCCCATGATGTTTATTCTGGGGCAGTCGGATTACCGCACTCCCCAAGACTCGGGTGGAGAGCAACTGTTCCGCGCTCTGAAGTATCTGAAGCGCCCAACGGCCATGGTCGTGTTTCCCCGCGAGACGCATGAGTTGTCGCGTTCAGGCGAGCCTTGGCATCGGATTGAGCGGCTCGACAACATTGTGGGATGGTTCGATAAATGGCTGATGGGGGTTCCGCATCCGGAATATGAGGTGCGGCCGGACAAGCAGGCAACGAAATCGGGCGACCAATAACGGCATTTTTCTGCACCTTTTCTGCATCCTGGTTGCAAACCGCTTGCCAGTCGCGCGATCTGAGTTGACAGTGGGCACTCCGAAAGAGTAAGAATACTCCACACTCTAGTTGTACCGGTGGTTTCTGATCGTGACCCTATTCTATCCAAGTGAAAATCGTTTCACACAATCGCGCACGATCAAGAACGGTATACAATCGGCGGCACTTTTCGAAGTTGGGCCGGAAATACCGGTTCAAGTCAGCGCTTGATTTTCAGAGGAGATAATCCAATATGCCAACGCGCTTCACTCTCTCATTGCTTCTCGCCTCCGCGACCTTGTTCTGCGCAACCGTCGCGCTCGCCCAAGATTCCCACCAGCTTCCAGCCAACCATCTTTTGAACACTCATCCCAGATTTGTGGCCGTCCAGCCCCATGGCAACCATAATCCGGGCGATGCCAACGGAACTCCGGGAGTCGATTCCCTCAGTAACTGGAATGGCTCATATAAGACACCCGGCTTTGACGAAAACGGCAAGCCACGGAATTTCTGGCTCTACAACATGGTGGGAAATCCACCGCAGAAGGGCGGTACGACCAACATTAACGGACCCGTAGTGCCCGTAGCTCTCGATTTACTCAATCCGGACGGCACCGTATTTTTGCATTACGACCCCACGCCATTCATTCTGCCCACACTGCAATCGCCGGTGTTCCAGAACTCGATTTTCACCAGTAGTCCGACACCCACTCAAATCACCGACGCCGTTCAGCGCGCTGAGTTCTGGAGCACAATGGCGCCTGACTGGCACACCTTGCTCCTCGGAAGCCTGAAGCAAGAGCGGACCATGCAGGTCCCTGCGGGCTTTTACTACTACGCCCTCCAGGGCAATGGCAAGTGTTGCCGGTTTGTGCTCATCGATATCAACGAGTTCGAAAACCTGCTTTTCCCGGCGGTCCCGACGGATACCACCACCCCGATCGGCGCCGCCGAGAATGCCGGCGATATCACCACCAAAGACATCTCCACCTTTTTGTTCCCCAACACCTACCTCTACTTCAACGGAAATCCCCAAGACTGCTGCGTCCTCGGATTTCATAGCTACGACTTTGAACCGGGGGACGCCAGCAATGGCAACCGCGAGAAACGTTATGTCGTGGACTACGCGTCATGGATCAGTCCCGGGTTGTTCGGCAGCGCCTTCGTTGACGTGACCGCGCTCGCCCACGAGGTCGCGGAAACTTTCAACGATCCTTTCGTGGTCAGCGATGGCAAGCACAACCTCACTCCATGGTGGCTCTCACCCAACGGCAATTGCCAGGACAACCTCGAAGTCGGCGATGTAATCGAAGGTCTGCCCCACGCTACCTATCCAATAAAAATGAACGGCAGGACCTATCACCCGCAGAATGAAGCCCTCTTGCCGTGGTTTGAATTCCAATATCCGTCGACGGCTATCGATGGCGCCTACAGCTATCCGGACGAGAAAACCCTGCCTGCCCTCTCGCCGATTGAACTGCCCGGTTGCCCGATAAGCTAACCTTTTTCCCTAAGGGTGGGGTGTATCCACACTCCACCCTAATCTTGCTTCTCCGGTAGATTACCGACGTAACCACGCGCTACGTCTTCTTCTGCTATACTGCTATTAACGCTTTTGCTACGGTTTGCTCGTTAAGCGGGGATCCCTGATGGATCCGCACCACCTCCGCATTTCCTGCCCGCCGTTTGGTTCCAGCGCCAATTTTATTGCGAGCGGCATGCGAACTCTCGACATTGTGTTTGAGAATCTACTAGGCCCCTCCAGAAAGAAAACAATCGAATGACCACGTTTACAGAACTGCCCCTGTCTGCTGCCTTGCAGCAGAAGTTGGCGGCAGCTCAATTCATCACCCTCACACCCATCCAGGCGCGCGCCATTGCCCCTGCCCTTGAAGGCAAGGACGTAATTGGCACCGCCCAAACCGGCACCGGTAAGACGCTCGCGTTCCTGATTCCGATTATCGAGATGCTGCGCGCTGAATCGTCGAAGCACGAGTCTTCCAAGCACGAACTATCGAAACACGAATCGTCGAAGCACGAACTGTCGAAGACCGAATCGTCCAAGCAGGTCAGAGCTCTTGTCCTGTTGCCCACCCGTGAGCTGGCCATGCAGGTTCACGAGCAGTACGAACAATTGCGCGAAAAAAACATGCCCAAGGCGGCGCTGGTAATTGGCGGCGTGGCCGAGAAGGGGCAGATCCAAAGCCTTCGCTCCGGCTGCGAATTTGTAATCGCTACTCCGGGACGCTTGCAGGATTTCATCACCCGCAAATTCGCGGACTTGCGACATGTGAAGATTCTGGTGCTCGACGAAGCCGACCGCATGCTGGATATGGGTTTTCTTCCCGCCATCCGGCGCATCCTGCAAATTTTGCCGCAGCGCCGGCAGACGCTTTGTTACTCAGCCACCATGGAGCAATCTGTGGCCGCGCTGGTGAACGACTATACGCGCGAGCCGGTGCGGATAGCGCTCGGCTCAGTCCTGAAGCCTGCGGAGAGCGTGCAACTCGAAGCCTACGAGGTGCGCCCGTCCGAGAAACTGGATGTGCTCCGGCAGTTGCTGTATGAGGAAAAGGGTCAGACCCTGATCTTCACGCGCACCAAACGCGGCGCGCAAAGGCTGGCCCAGGAACTCGAACGCGATGGTTTTTCCGCCGCCATGATTCACGGCGATCGCACCCAGTCGCAACGCAACGGCGCCTTGAGCGGTTTTCAGGAAGGGCGCTTCCAGGTGCTGGTTGCAACCGATATCGCGTCGCGTGGTTTGCACTGCGATGACGTGGCCCACGTGGTCAATTACGACTTGCCCAAAATGGCTGAAGATTTCATTCACCGCGTCGGGCGTACGGGCCGGGCCGGATTGCAGGGCCGGGCATCCACACTTTTCACCGCCGCCGAGAATCTGGCGCTTCGCGACATCGAGCGCACCTTGAAGTTGCGCATCGAACGCAAACAGTTGAATTCGTCAGCTTCGTTCAACGCGCAACCGAAGCGGTTCGTTCAAAATACCCTCGCATCGCGGACGCTGACGGCTTTGCCGGGTGAGGTCTTCGTTTAGAAATCCATCGGAGGAGTTTTTTGGGATTGAGAAAAAGTTCGCCGGAGCCTTGCGCTCCGGCGAATCTTGTTACGGCCCTTAGTGATTGACGGCCTTGGGCCCCTGTGTGAGGGGCAGTTCGATAGGACCAGTTTCCTCGTCGTCGGTGCCTATGCGGAACAGCGCCGCCTGAGCTTCGGCCAGTTCGCGCATCTCACGCATTTCTTCCGCCTCGTCCAGCACCCCGCCTCCTGGTTTGTCCTCTTTCCGTTGAGTCTTGCGCTCGTTCTTGTCGCGCTGTTTCTGTTGACGTGCTTGCTCCTTCTGACGTTTGGTAAAAGTCGATCGGCCTCGTGGCATACGGAATCTCCCCGTGATTTCTATTTTTAGTATTATGGCCGGCTACAGGAATGGGCTGTAGAGTTGGCCCAGCATTTTGTCCCTGGAATAAAACCAGAGGATGTTGCATCCATCCTTACATTTCGACCCTTAACCATAGTATAACCTCGATGGAGCCGAAGCGCACACGGGGTTAAGAGCACGAACAATGCTAAGAAAACGATACTAGGAATTGGAACCGGAATGTTCGTGCATTCGTAGTTTAGGATGCACTGCGAGAAACTGTCTCTGCGAACATACGAAGGTGATACCCATTCCCGGACTGACACGGCCGTACTGCTAGCCATTGCAGGGGTCGTGGCACTCGTCCACGTGCTCACGAATCAGCGCTATGGCTTTCATCGCGACGAGCTCCAATTTCTGAGCGATGCTCGCCATCTGGACTGGGGATTTGTGGCCTATCCGCCGCTGACTCCCTTTGTGGAACGCATCAGCCTTGCAATCTTCGGCCTCTCGATGGTGGGACTGCGCCTCTTTTCGGTGCTGGCGCAGTCGCTTGCCATCGTGGTCACCGGCCTGATGACGCGTGAACTGGGTGGGCGACGCTTGGCTCAGGTGGCGGCGGCTCTTGCGGTCGCTCTCTCACCATTGCCACTATTCGAGGGCACCGAATTTCAGTACTCGACATTCGATTACCTGTGGTGGGTGTTGGTTGCGTACTTCGTCATTCGCCTGCTCAAAACGGAGAATCGGCGTTGGTGGCTTGCAATCGGGGCGAGCGTAGGCGTCGGCCTGATGACTAAATATACGATGTGTTTTTTGGTGGCTGGCCTTCTTTGGGGGTTCCTGGTGACGCCCTCTCGCCGCTTACTGGCGAGCTGGTGGTTCTTGGGCGGTGCAGGCATAGCGATGCTGGTTTTTCTCCCTAACCTCGTGTGGCAGGTGCGCCACGAATTCATCTCGTACCATTTCCTCCATCACATTCACCTGCGTGACATGGCATTGGGGCGGGCGAATGGATTTGTGTTTAAACAGTTCTTCGTCTGTACGAACGCCTGGTCGGCTCCGCTCTGGATCGCGGGGTTGATATACTTTTTGCGCAGCCCACGCTACCGTCCGCTGGCGTGGATGTACCTGATCCCTCTGACATTCTTCTACTTTGCTCGGGGAGTGTTTTACTACCTGGCGCCCGCGTATCCGATGTTGATCGCGATGGGTGCGGCCGCAGGTGAACACTGGGCGGAGCAGTTGCCTCGGCCGTGGCCGCGCGTGGCGGAAGCCTTGCTATTCACCGGAATTGCGGGAGCAGGAGTATACAGTTGCGCGCTTGTCTTGCCCTTGGCGACGAGCGGTCCGCTTATGCATTTTGCTCTGGAGAAAAACGATACTTTGCGCGAGGAGTTCGGCTGGAATGAACTGGTCCAGACAGTCGCCGGCATTCGCGACTCGCTCTCCGTGCAGGAGCGGCAGGATGTGGGCGTAATAGTAGGGAACTACGGCGAGCAGGGCGCAATTGAAATCCTCGGCCCGGCCTATCATTTACCCCCACCCATCAGTATGACCAATTCGGCGTGGCTGCGCGGATATCCCGTGCCGCCCCCCTCAACACTCATCGTCATCGGATTTTCGCGCGAAGCCGCAGAAAGAGCATTCACCTCGTGCCGTCTGGCCGGACACAATGGCAATCCGTATGGCATCAAAAACGAGGAGAGTCAGTCTCACCCTGACATATTCGTGTGTGGCAGCCCGCGCCAGCCATGGCCCGAGTTCTGGAAAGAGTATCAGGCCTTTGGTTAAGACATGCCGGGCATGCTCGATGCGGAAACCGGCAGAACTGTTTTCGTGACCGCAGCCGCTCGGAAGGAGTTCGTCCGTGGTCGGCGCTTAGAGGGTCCGCATAGTAAGGCTGCTGGTGGCGGGGCGTTTGCCAGCTTTGACGACAGCGTGTTACCATCGAACACGTTACGAAAACGAGAAGAGACAGGAGTGCAACAGGTTAGTGTTAGCCAGAGAGCAAAAGCAATCCGTCGT